>OOAK01000456.1_pt1 | contig 40488 bp, 31 predicted proteins | sample 1671811 | NCBI WGS metagenome assembly OOAK01 (sample SAMN06348195, study PRJEB24527) | human gut metagenome | biome: human gut; feature: ankylosing spondylitis patient; material: feces | host: Homo sapiens | place: China | collected 2015-10 | reverse complement strand
CTCTTGTGTGTTATATCCGATATAGGATATTTGCACAGTAGAATTCAAAGGGACGTTTAAAATATTATCTTTGCATTAAAAATGATATACGCTTACATTCGCGTTTCAACGGACAAACAAACGTTAGAAACCCAACGACTTGAAATAGAAAAGTTTGCTCTAAACAAAAAGTTTTTTGTGGATGCATGGGTTAGTGAAATCGTATCCGGCACTAAAGCTGCAGCAGACCGTAAACTTGGTTCACTACTAAAAAAGATGAAGAAAGGAGATATTCTAATCATTTCTGAAATCAGCCGTTTAGGAAGAAACCTTATGCAAATTATGAGCATACTTAACCTTTGTATGGTTAAAGAGGTTTCAGTATTAACCGTAAAAGAGCAATATGAACTTGGGAATAATATAAATTCTCAAATTTTAGCTTTTGCATTTGGGCTTTCTGCTCAAATAGAAAGAAACTTAATTAGTCAACGAACCAAAGAAGGACTGGCTAGAAAAAGAGCTGAAGGATGCCGTTTAGGAAGGATCCCCGGCAAAAAAAACTCTAAATATAAATTAACCGGGAAAGAAGATGTTATAAAACGTATGTTAATAAAAGGTGAACCTAAAAAGACTATTTGCCGCAAATTAAGATGCAGTTTCAATACTTTAAAGAAGCATATAGCCCGTAATCCTGCATTAAGTCAATATGTAAAAGATAAATAGTCTCTTTTTATATAAAGATATATATATCTATGATTTACAGTAACTTATAGTTGACTCTCAAACATAATAAAATATTCCAGTAATCCTATACAAAATATCCACGGACAATTTTTATAGTTAGTTTGGATAATTTAGATAGTCTTCCTACTCATTTTAATAGAAATTTGCAGAGTTTTAAAAACTAACTTTAAATTAAAACTCTATGAGAAGGAATGTCAAACATTACTGCTCTCTATCAAAAAAAATGGTATTGGGAGCGTCGTTAGCTTTAATTGCTAGCGGTTCTGTATGGGCTACAAACGGAAACTCTCCGTCGCCTCATGCTGATATGATACAAAGTATCATGCAGCAAAAAACAATCAAAGGTACAGTTGTTGATGAAACAGGAGAACCAATTATTGGTGCCAATGTAGTTGAAAAAGGAACAACAAATGGTGTCATCACAGACTTTAATGGCGAGTTCACATTAAACGTCCCTTTAAACTGCACCGTGCAAGTATCCTATATCGGTTACGTTACAAAGGATATAAAGATCACAAGCACAACAAATAACCTGTCTATAAAGTTAGCAGAAGATACCGAAACTTTGGATGAGGTTGTAGTAGTAGGCTACGGTGTACAGAAAAAAGTAAATCTAACAGGTGCGGTTGCTTCCGTGGACTTCGAGGAACAAACTAAATCTCGTCCCATTACTACTGTTTCTTCTGCATTAGCCGGTTTAAGTCCCGGTTTGCAGGCATCATCAGGTTCTGCAATGCCCGGTGAAGATAACACTACTCTGCGCGTTCGTGGTGTCGGCACTATGAATACGGCATCTCCGTTGGTTATTATTGACGGTATGGAAGGCTCATTGAATGCCGTAAATCCTTTGGACGTTGAAAACATCTCTATTTTGAAAGACGCTGCTTCTTGTGCCATCTATGGTGCACGTGCTGCCAACGGTGTTATTCTGGTAACCACCAAAACAGGTACACGTGACAAAATCAGTATCAACTATAGCGGTCGCATCTCATTCAACAGCCCGACCCGTATGATTAAAATGATGAGTAATTATGCTGATTACATGGAGCTAATGAATGAATCATATAGAAATGTAGGAAAGTCTGATGATTTATTCGACCAGAAATACATTGATTTGTGGCGTGAGAAATCTAAAGACCCGAATGGTCTGAATGAGAACGGTGTACCCAATTACATTGCTTATCCGAATACCGACTGGGCTGAAGAATTATTCTCGGGTGGTGTAATCCATGATCACAACTTGTCTGTATCAGGTGGCTCTGACAAAATTCGCTTCTTGTTGTCGGCCGGTTATCAGGATAATGAAGGTGTGGTAGACAATACTGCCAACAAACGTTATTCAATGCGTGCCAACATCGAAGCGAATCCGACTAAATGGCTGACTGTGGGTACTCGTACTTATGCATCACAGATGGATCGTGAAGTTGGTGACTTTTCAAATGCAAATAACTTCTTGCGCCAGTCTACAGCCGGTACTTATCCTTATTGGAACGGCAGCTACGGTTATCCGGAATGTCCTGACGAACGTGCTACAGCCAATAACCCGTTATACAAGTTGGCACGTAACGATGGATTCAAGCGTTACAACCGCTTCAATACCACTTTGTTCAGCAAAATCAAATTCTTTGAAGATTTGAGCTGGGATTTCAACTTCAACTATAACCGCTATATCTATGAAACACGCCAGCATGGTGTACCTGCTTATCAGACACGTTTCAGTGACGGTGTAATTGTTGACGGTATTACTCCTCCCTCACAATTGAGTACCAGCTTCGACTACGAATCAAACTATTCTTATACATTGGAGAACCTGATTAACTACCATCACACATTTGCTCAGAAGCATGATGTTTCTGCATTGTTAGGTTATCAGGAATTCTACAAGAACTATTATAAGGTAAATGCAGCCAAAAAAGGTTTGATTGACGAATCATTGAACCAATTCGACGAAGCTACAGAAATGACAAGCATCGGCGGTTCTACCGAGGACTATGCAACCCGCTCTTATTTTGGCCGTGTAAATTACGCATATGACTCACGTTATTTGTTCGAAGCGAACTTCCGTTATGACGGTTCTTCACGCTTCCACAAAGACCATCGTTGGGGTTTCTTCCCATCATTGTCCGGTGCATGGCGTATTTCTGAAGAATCATTCATGGAATCAACCCGTTCATGGTTGGATAACCTGAAGATTCGTTTGTCTTGGGGTAAATTAGGTAACTCTGAAATCGGTAACTATGAATACCAGTCAGCTTACGGAACCAGCAACTATGTATTCGGAAACAGCTTAGTATCAGGTTTAGCCATCACAGCTTATGCCAACGAACTGTTACAATGGGAATCGACAACCACTACCAACTTAGGTATCGATGCAGCATTATTGAACAACCGTTTGACTGTCGGAATCGATATTTATCATAAGATGACTTCCGGTATCTTGTATCGTCCCGCCATGGAATACGTTTTAGGTTACCATAACAACAGTGACGGTGTCAATGTGAAGGCTCCCCGCCAGAATATTGCGGAAGTAAGCAATGACGGTTTCGAACTTTCATTAGGATGGCGCGACAGAATCGGAAAAGTAGAATACTCTGTAAGCGGTAACTTCTCTTATAATAAGAACAAGGTAGACAAGTACAATGGTGAATATACCAGAACATGGGTAGAAGATCCGAACAATACATTAACCGGTGGTAAATGGACAGACAATATCGGAAAAGTCTCATCCGGTGGCAACTCTCCGGTAGTAGAAGGTCACATGTTGAACGAATACCGCTACCGCAGTGTATATAAAGGAAATGGCAAGTACTTTAATGCAGACGGCTCTGTGAATCCGGCAGGTGGTCCCAAGGGGGGTATGATTCGTACAGAAGAAGATATGAACTGGGTAAAAGCCATGATGGATGCAGGTTACAAATTCAAACCGGGTAACTCAATCGGTAAAGCCAATATCTACTATGGTGACTATATTTATGCCGATGTTAACGGTGACGGCGTATATGGTGACTCTGACGACGAAGAATTCCAGGGACGTTCCAAGACTCCGAAATACAACTTCGGTTTCCAGGCTTCTGCTGCATGGAACGGATTTGACATCTCAATGGTATGGGCAGATGCTGCCGGTTTCGACATCTATTGGGGTCCGACAGCCGGTTACAACGCTGCCAAGACAGAATGGGGTAACAATATCGCACAGCGCATTGCAGACGACCACTATTTCTATGATCCGAGCAATCCCGATGATCCACGTACAAACATCAACGGTAAATATCCGCGTATGACTTATCTTGACGGTAACGTTCAGAATAATGCATCGTCTAACCGCTGGTTGTACAATGGTGACTATATCAAGTTGAAGAACTTGTCTTTAGGCTATACTTTGCCACAGAAATGGGTAACTAAAGTAGCAATGCAAAATGCACGTATTTACGTTTCTGCAGAAAACTTACTGACAATCACCTCTTTCGAAGGTCAGGACCCGGAATCTGCAACCGGCATGGGATACTCTCCGTTTAGAAGTATCGCTATCGGTGCTAACATAACATTCTAATAACCTTAAGATACGAACTTATGAAACTATTTACAAAATTATTTATATTATCAGCTGCGGTAACAGCTCTGAGCAGTTGCCGGGGTGATTTATTGGATACCGTTCCCTATGACAAAGCGGCATCAAACTCCATGTGGAGTAATGAAAACTTTTGTGAACTGGGTGTAGCCGGTGTATACAGTGAGCTGCGCGAAGACTATGTTGCAAAGAGAGCATACGAGTTGGAAGCATTTTGCGTAAGCGGTAGCTGCCGTGATAATGACTATCCTATTCTGGCAGGAACAGCATCTATCGGTTCCGGTCTTTTCTCAGACTATTGGAGACAACACTATGAAGGAATCCAGCGGGCAAACGATGCCATCCAGCATCTTGCAGAAGCTCCGGTTCCCGATGCATTCAAGAACAAGCTGATTGCCGAGGTTAAAGTGTTACGTGCATTCTTCTACTATAAATTAAATGCAGTCTTCAGAGGTGTTCCTTACTATGACGAACCCATCCCTGTGACAGAAGCCAACAAACCCCGCAGCAGTGAAGCGGAAGTATGGGAAGGTTGTATCAAGGATTTAACCGATGCCATCAATGAACCTACATTACCCGACCGTATTGCAGCAGGCAATGCACAATGGGGACATGTAACCAAATCCGTAGCCTATGCATTACGTGGTAAAGTTTACTTGTGGATAAAAGAATGGGCAAAAGCCGAAGCCGACTTCCGACAGGTGGGAAATATGGGACACAAGTTATTCGATGGAGGTTACAAACAACTCTTCAAAGAAGCTAACGAACAAAGTGATGAAGCTATTTTCTCTTTACAATGTATAGACAACAACGGAACTGCCGACGGTAACTCAATGAGCTTCCGTTACGGTGGTCGTACAACATTCGGTTCTTGCTGGAATACCATTTTGGCCAGCACCGACTTCGTTGACACTTATGAAAACATAGACGGTAGCAAGTTCAATTGGGATGATTATCTTCCCGGCTATTCAAGCATGGAACCAAAAGATCGTGAAGTATTCTTCTTGCGCAATACAGATGCAGATGTTTTAAAGGCCGAACTTCTTTCATTGGGTTATGAAGGCGACATTGACGCAGCCATTAAAGGTATCCGGGAAAAGGTAGAAAACCGTTTAAGCAAGTTGAGCACTGCTGCACAGGCATTATATTTACCGGCAGGCAATGAAGCACGTATCAAAGCTGTTTATGAAAAGCGTGACCCGCGTCTGACACAGACCATCATTACTCCGTATGCCACCTATAATGGCTCGGGTAACAGTGTAGACCACACCTTTACTTCACGCTGGCCATATTATGGTGCAGACACTGATGCTCCATTCGACCTCCGTACCGATACACAGAGCCATTTGTACTACTTGTTCCGCAAATTTGTAGCCGAAGGTTCAAGCGAAATGACCAACCGTGAAAAATCTCCGATTGACCTGCCTATCATCCGCTATGCAACAGTTGTATTAGGATTGGCAGAAGCACTGAACGAACAAGGTAAGACTGCTGAGGCAATTGAACAAGTGAACCTCGTACGTGAACGTGCCGGTGTAGCTCTTTTGAACAGCAATGCTGCAACACAGGTTAGCGGACAAGACGATATGCGCACTCGTATCCAGAACGAATATCGTTGGGAAACTGCCGGTGAAGGTGTTTCCTTCTATGAAGAAATGCGTTGGAAAACCTGGAAAGAAAGCAAGTTCAACAACGCTGACGGTACTGCCGGTATGAAAGACATTTGGGGTGTTATAACTTACAACTGGACATGGGGTGGAGACCAATACTATGTATGGCCGATACCTAAACATGAAACAGATATGAATACAAGCCTGACACAGAATCCGGGCTGGTAATATCCCTGTCTTTTCAAGGTAAAAAGTATTATTGGATAGTAAGCCGTCTCAAAGCCACATTTGAGGCGGCTTTTTTTATGCATATCCGAAAATAGGCTGTTTTTCAGTCCTTATGGAAAATATATACATGTTTTAAGGACAAAAATAGAGTATTGCCACTATTCTTTTTTCGCACTTTTGCAGTGTAATAAATATCTTAATCTATATACCGATGAAGAAACTAACTCTATTACTACTTGCATTATTGTATGTTACACTCACATACGCATACACGGAACGCGACCTGCTCCAAAAGCAAGCCGACATCAACCGGTTAAAAGAAATACTGGTATTAGACCGCCAATGGGTAACTTACCCCGATTATAATGACCGTGCCGGTTGGGACCGTTTTTTAGGAACATTCAAAGACGAATATATCCGCCGTGGAGAAAAACGGCTAAATTATCAGTGGCAAGTAGTAAAAGCCACCGATTACCTGGCTTTCGAACGCACAGGCAACCGGCAAATCATGGAAAAACCTTTTGGTGCCAACAACGGTGCCATTGCCGACCTTCTGATGGCAGAGTTGGCAGAAGGGAAAGGACGATTTGTCGACCAACTTATCAACGGAGTGTTCAATGCTTGCGAAATGACATCATGGGCACTGGCCGCACATATCATCGTGCAACCTTCCCACAGAGCATTACCCGCATACGATTATCCTGTCATCGACCTTACTTCCGGTGACTTGGGAGGACTACTCGCATGGACTTATCACTTCATGCGCCCATCATTTGATAAGGTAGACCCTGAAATATCACGCCGTCTGCGCCATGAACTCCAAACCCGCATTCTCGACCCATATATGAATAATGATTCATTCTGGTGGATGGGACGCAACTACAACGGACGTATGCTCAACAATTGGAATCCGTGGTGCAACAGTAACGCCCTGATGTGTTTCATGCTGCTTGAAGACAACCGCGACACACTTGCCAAAGCTGTCCATCTGACAATGGAATCGGTAGACAAATTCCTAAACTATATCAAAGCCGATGGAGCTTGTGAAGAAGGTCCCTCCTACTGGGGACATGCAGCCGGAAAAACATTGGATTACCTTGAACTGCTTTCGGATATTACCGGCGACAAAGTAAATATATTCAATGAACCGATGATTAAGAACATGGGTGAGTATATCTCACGCTCTTACATAGGTAATGGATGGGTAGTGAACTTTGCCGACGCTTCGGCACGCGGAGAAGGCAACTCATACCTTATCTATCGTTTCGGTAAGGCTGTAAACAGTGAAGAACTGAAAGGTTTCGCAGCCCTGATGCATCAACCTAAATCTTCGCCCAACAACGGACGCGATATTTTCCGCACCCTTGCTTCCATCGCTGTCGACAAAGAACTGCGACAGACAGAACCCCGCCATGAAAACCGCCCTTTTACCTGGTATCCCGAAACCGAGTTCTGCTATCTCTCTACCAAAGAAGGATTATTCCTGGCAGCAAAAGGAGGGTATAATGACGAAAGCCATAATCACAACGATGCCGGAACCTGCTCGGTATGGATGAACCAAACACCGATTTTAATAGATGCCGGTGTCGGCACATACACCCGCCAGACATTCAGTAATGAACGTTATAGCATCTGGACCATGCAAAGTAACTATCACAACCTTCCGATGATAAACGGTGTGCCCGAAAAATATGGGAAAAAATATAAAGCCACTGAAGTAAAAGCCGGAAAGAACAGTTTCGAAGCCAATATAGCCACAGCTTATCCCGAAGAAGCCAAAGTGAAAAAATGGATACGCTCATACCATGTGAAAGGTAAACAGGCCCGCATCAGCGACTCCTTCGAACTGGAAGAAGCAACAGCCCCCAATATTGTCAACTTTATGACTTGGGGCGAAATAGACCGGTCGGAAAAAGGAAAAGTTATCATTCATGTCAATAATGTAAAAGCAGCACTGCTCTATGATGCTGCTTTGTTTGAGCTGACTGTGGAACCCAAAGAGCTGGATGATATCAGATTATCCAAAGTATGGGGAAGTACAATCTACCGTCTGTCCTTCAAAGCCAAACAACAAACCAACAAAGGGAACTATTCATTTACTATAAAAAAACTATAATATGAAATTAAGAACCTCAATTCTTCTAGGATGTGCAGCTCTGTTCACTGCAACCTCATGTACTACAACACCCGCCAAGAAATCCTGGTCGGAACAAGTTATCGAAAACGCACGGGCGCAGATTGGTCTGGAGATAGATACAATCGAAGCCAGCGGCAAATGCCTCAACCCCGTTACCCTTAACAGTAAAGGAGGAGTATATTATTGCGGTCCGGCAGACTGGCGCAGCGGATTCTTTCCCGGCAGTGTATGGTATCTGTACGAACTGACCGGTGACCAAACTTTACTTCCTTTGGCACAGAAATATACTGAAGCCATCAGCGAAGCACAATACCTCACTTGGCACCACGATATAGGTTTCATTATCAATTGCAGCTTCGGTAACGGTCTGCGTATTAACCAAAAGCCCGAATATAAAGATGTGATGATACAGGCAGCCAAATCACTTTGCACCCGTTTCCGTGAAAAACCGCAGGTTATCCAAAGCTGGGATGTAAAAGGCAACAGCTGGCAGTCACAACGCGGATGGGAATGTCCGGTGATTATCGACAATATGATGAACCTTGAATTATTGTTTGAAGCGACCAAACTTTCAGGCGACTCTACATTCTATAACGTAGCCGTGGCACACGCCGACCGCACTCTGCAAGAACACTTCCGTCCCGACGGCAGCTGTTACCACGTGATTGATTACAGCATAGAAGACGGAACAGTACGTCACCGCCAAACTGCACAAGGTTATGCCGACGAATCGGCATGGGCAAGAGGACAAGCATGGGCTATCTATGGTTACACAGTATGCTTCCGTGAAACCAAAGACCGCAAATATCTTGATCAGGCACTCAAAACTTTCGAATTTATGAAGAATCACAAGAATATGCCTGCCGACCTTGTTCCGTATTGGGACTTGGATGCTCCCAACATTCCAAACGAACCGCGTGATGCTTCTTCTGCTTCCGTTATTGCTTCTGCTTTGTACGAAATCTGTACATATCCCGTAGAGAATCCGCAATCTTATAAAGAATACGCTGATAAGATCATGGAATCGCTTGCTACAGCCGACTATACCGCACCTTTGGGTGAAAACGGACGTTTCCTGTTGATGCACAGCGTGGGCAGTATTCCTCACAACAGTGAAATCGATGTGCCGTTGAACTATGCCGACTATTATTATCTGGAAGCATTAAAGCGTAAAATTGACCTTGAAAAATAAGAACCATAAAAATAAGTATCATGAAAAAGCTTTTGATTCTCGCTTTCTTGCTGTTGGGATGCTTCTCAATGGCAAGTCATGCAGCCAAGCCCAAAGCAAAACATGTAGTTTACATCGGTCTTGACGGTTGGGGTTCATACAGTATGCCCAAAGCAAATATGCCTACCGTGAAATCACTGATGGAAACAGGTTGCTATACCATGCAGAAAAGAACAGTACTCCCTTCATCAAGCGCAGTAAACTGGGCATCCATGTTCATGGGGGCCGGTCCCGAAGTTCACGGATATACAGAATGGGGGTCACGCACACCGGAATTGCCTTCACGCGTAATCGTGAAGAATAACATCTTCCCCACTATCTTCCAAATCTACCGTGACGCTAACCCAAAGGCCGAAATCGGAGTATTGAGCGAGTGGGCAGGTATCCAATTCCTGGTTGACACACTTTCTACCGACTATCATGCCGTAGCACCGGACTATAACAAGTTCCCGACCGCACTGTGCGAAATGGCCGAGAAATACATCAAAGAGAACAAACCGTCATTGGTAGCCATTTGCTTTGACAATCCCGACCACGTAGGCCACAAGGAAGGGCATGACACTCCGGCTTATTACAGTAAACTGGAAGAACTGGACGGCTACATTGCCCGCATCGTGGCAGCCGTAAAAGAAGCCGGTATGTATGATGACACTATCTTTATCATTACTTCCGACCACGGAGGTATCAAGAAAGGTCATGGCGGAAAGACAATGGCCGAAATGCAGACACCTTTTATCATCGCAGGAAAGAACATAAAAAAAGCCGGAGAATTTCAGGAAAGCATGGTACAATATGATGTTGCTGCTACCATGGCATACATTTTCGGATTAGAACAGCCACAAGTATGGACAGGACGTGCCATGAAACAAGTATTTAAATAAAACTCCACATGAAACTACGATTAATTACTTTAGCATTTATATCTGTTTTCTTTTTAACGGCAGCCTCTGCCAAAAAGAAAACTACCGCACCGGTCAACGACCGGCAACAATGGGTTGAATTGTGTTACCGCATTGCAGCTCCGGTGCTTGAAAACATGAGCAAGGGCGAACTTCAAAAAAACATGCAACTCGAACTCAGCCCCACTTGGGACGGACGTGATAAACGTGTGGCCTATATGGAAACGTTTGGCAGACTGATGGCCGGCATCTCGCCTTGGCTGGCATTGCCTGACGATGATACCGAAGAAGGAAAGATGCGCAAACAGATGCGCGAATGGGCTGTGCTTGCTTACAAAAATGCCGTAGATCCCGACAGCCCCGACTTCTTATTGTGGGAAACCAAATCAACACAACGATTGGTAGATGCTGCCTATATAGCAGAAAGTTTCCTGCGTGCACCCGAAGCTACCTGGCAGTTGTTGGACGAAACAACTCAGAAACGCTACATCGAACGTTTCCAACGTTTGAAAATCGTACGCCCGGCATATAATAACTGGCTATTATTCCGCGGCTTGATTGAAGCATTCCTGATGTCGGTAGGCGAAGATGCCGACCAATATGTATTGACAGTTGCTTCCAATAAGATAAATGAATGGTATTTGAGTGACGGCTGGTACTCAGACGGTTCTGAGTTCGCACTTGATTATTACAATGCTTACGTTATTCATCCTATGTATATCGAAATGCTGGAAGTACTGAACAAACATCACTTCTGGACACCTATCAGCACCAAACTTGCCATCAAACGCATGCAGCGTTTCAATGTATTTATGGAACGTCTTATTTCTCCCGAAGGCACATATCCTGCATTTGGCCGGTCTGTAGTGTACCGCATGGGAGCTTTCCAGACACTTGCCATGGCAGCATGGAAATACGGACTGCCCGAAGGAATGAGCAACGGTCAGGTGCGCAGCGCATTAACTGCCGTAATGAACAATATGTTCAAAGTGGAAGGAAATTTCAACGAAAAAGGGTTCCTCCAATTGGGATTTGCCGGTCATCAGCCCGACCTTTCCAATTATTATACCAACAACGGCAGTTTGTACATGACTTCTTTGGTATTCATGCCATTGGGATTGCCTGCCGATCACCCGTTCTGGAAAGATGCAGCCGAACCATGGACATCACAGAAAGCATGGAGCGGACAACCGTTTCCTATTGATGGACATCATTCACTCAGAAGTGAATAATATCGACTTTAACATAATATTGTTTTAACATAGCCGACTCCTCATTGTTTGCGAAAATAGTGAGGAGTTTTTTATGTCCCTCAGCCACGGATTAAATAAAGGTTCTCGGTTGTAGAACCTTTTAGACGAACCTTAGCTGAGATTTACAATTGTTCGATCTCTTCTATCGACAGTTCTGTATATTGGGCCATCGTAGAAAAGGGAATTCCGTCACTCTTCATTTTGCAAACCGTTTCCGTCCGGGTCTTTTTCATCCCGTCTTCTGTAGCTCCCCTACGAATGTCTTCTTCCACTATCCGGCAGCTCCGACAAGCGGCTCTTAGAATAATAACAAAGATTGCTCCCTTTTGGCTAAAAAGTCTTGGTCTTATTGAAAAAGCCTTAGTTCTTTTTCGGAAACTCTTTGGTCTTTTCCAAATACCTCAAAATCTCTCCATTATGATACGTTGACATCCGTTAAGATTTTCGAATTGGATGTAAAACAAATGATTGATGATACTTAACCTGTTGGGAACGTGGTGAATAAGATTTCAGGAGAGAGAAGAAAAAAAGTGCATCTCTTAGTAAGAGATACACTTTTCGCTGCAAATTTACACAAAGTTTTGATAATTAAAACTTTTTGAGAAGAAAAATCACAAGGCAAGTGCAAAAATATCTTTAGTCTTAAGTTTCAGGACGCTTTTTTATGGGCTTAAACAACTAATAATAAAGTGCTTATATGCGTTCGGTGTATCTCTTACTAAGAGATGCACCGAACGCAACCCTTTTTTAAGGGTTTGAAAGATGTGTATTTATTTGAAATAGAGACGATAAAAAGAGAGTACAATGGACTACCTGTTTCTACACCGCGACAAGCGCACTTTTACTTCCGAAAGGCAGAAGAATCTGCTCTTCCGGGCTGCCCGGCTTTATTGGGAGCAGAAGTATGCGGACAGCGAAGTGGTTCCGAAAAGGAAAGTCGATTGTGAGCTATATAAATATGTATTGTATTATTTGGAAGTGCGCCAAGTGTTTCTTGACCCGAAGCTCTCACTGAAGAAGCTGAGTGAGATGATTGAAACGAACCAGACTTATCTGTCGAACGTGGTCAACCGCTACTTCGGTTGCCATCTGAAAGAGTTGGTGAACACGTATCGGGTGGAATATGCCAAGGAACTGCTCCGTTCGGGCAAGTGTCTGCCGGAGGAGCTGCCTCAACGCTGCGGGTTTCTGTCGCGAAGTGCGTTTTATGCTGCTTTTAAAAAGGTGACGGGCGCCTCTCCCAAACGTTATATGAAATATGGACAGAGAGAAAAGCTCTCGGAACCAACAGAATATGTATAACCAATTTTAGTTTTTTAAATTTATAAATTTAAAGTTTTTCTATTATGAACAAAAAGTTTTTAAGTGCAATCCTGTTCGGAGCCTTGATGGTTACCTCGACAGGAACATTTGTGTCTTGTAAGGATTACGACGATGATATCGACGAAATCAACGGCAAGATTGACAAGATTGAAACCACACTGTCTGAATTGGAGTCAAAGATTGGCGACAAGGGTGTGACCAGTGTGACTTTCGATGAAAAGACAGGTGTATTGACTGTGGTAGACGGTACAGGCTCTCATACTTATACCATCAAAACAACGGCTCCCAGTGTGGAAAAAACAGTGGTGACAGTTGACGGCAAAGACCTGAAAGTAGACGGAAAAGTAATCGGTCAGTTGGGTGACACTGTAGAAGTGAAAGACAACGAACTGTATGTGAACGGCAAGGCAACAGGCATCAAGGTTGGAAAATATGCCATCCTGGAAAATGATGCTGACGGTATGTACACCATCACATTGCCTGATGCCAACGGTGAAATGAAGACTATCAAATTGCCGAAAGCAACTTCGGGAATGATGAACGTAACTGCCAATGAAGCTACATTTACCGCAAAATCAATTGCCTCTACTGCTCCCGATGGTATTGCTTGGGGAAAAGCAGACAAAGCAATCACCTGGAAAGGTGCTAAAGGAAACATTGCCAAAGGACAACTTTTGTTAGGACGCTATACAGAAGGAGAAGTTACGGTAGTTCCTTCAAGCTACAACTTGGGTGTACAGACATTGAAACTGGTTGCTTCTGACGGTTCTGTAGCTCCTGTAACTGTCACTGCAACAGCAAACAATGATCTTATCTATGGTGATAGAGCTGCATCAGCCAATGGCAACTGGACAGTAGCCATCACAATGGATGAAACGGTTACAGCCGACAATATCGCTACTGCTTTTGCAACAGAAGTTGAAAGCAAGGCTAAGAACGTGAAATATGCATTGTCTGTAAACGGCGACTTGGTAACAGGCTATGAATTTGTTATCGATACCGATGAAACAGCTGAAACAACTGCCCTCGAAGCAACAAAGATTAAAGTAGGAGGAGTAAATGGAACAGATGATGCAAAGACTGCAAGCGGAACTCCCCTTACTATCAGCAACTTCAAATTAGGTACTAACGAAATCATCATTGAAGACAAAGACGCAAGCAATGCAGACGCCCACAAAGTTTATGATGCATATCTTGAAATCGGTGACATCGACAAAGCCGGCAGATATGGTGTAACAGTAAACGGTATGAAGATTACAGCTGCTGACAAAGCTGCCAAGCAAGAAATACCTTTCATTGTGCATATCCTGGACGTAACAGGTACTGAAACCAAGCAATATATCAAGGTTACCTTCGTGGCTGCTACAGTAGAAGACGAACCGATTGCAGACCAGACTTATAAGTTGATGCCCGAAAAGAACTTCGTTATCGACTTGGGTAATACATTTACCGGATTGACAGACGAACAGGCTGACAAAGTTCAGGGTAACATTACTTGGGCTACTGACGGTAACTTCTTTAAAGCATTTATCAGCTCTGTAACATATTACACAGATGCTGCATGCAAGAAACAAGTAACAGACTTGTCTTCTGCTGCAACCATCAAGACTATCAAGTATGCCAAGATTGCAGAAGACGAAATTGCAGATGCTCCAAAGGCAGGTGCAACCAAGTTGACCATCACTTTGTCTGATGCTGCCGATGCCGGTAATGAAATCAAGAAAGTAAGTGCAAACTACACTATCACATTGCCTTCATTCGATGAATTGGCAGTAGTTAACACCAATGCTTTGTGGAATGAAGCAGGTACTACTCTTACTGCACGTATGGGATGGAGTACCAATGCAACTCTTTCTTTGGCTAAAGCATACACAGTAAAAGATGGCGTGAAAGGTCTTGCTATTGGCGACATCGAATATGTTGCTACATACACTACTGATGCCGGTGCTGTAACAAAACTTTCTGTAACAGATGGTGAAATTGCAGATGCCGATGGACTGATAGATGATAACAAGGTTAAGTATAACACGCTTGCTGCAACCGCTTCCATCGAATTAGTAGAAGATATTGAAGACTTGACAGTATCTAAAGACTTTACCGTAACCGTCAAGAGTATCTTTGAAGATGCTAAAATCGTTTACTACAAAGCAGGTGCTGCTCAAAGCATTGCCACAGTAGGAGCTGACAACTATATCGCACCGTTGACAGGCGCTGCTGATAAGAGAACAGGTTTGGCATTGGTATTCAATGGTAAAGAAATTGCTGTAGCAGGTACTGATATGGCTATTGATGGCATCACACTGACTACAAACGATCCAAGCAGTGCTACTGAAGTAAAAGTAGAATACGACAACACTGAAGCTTCCAAAGGAACTGTTGTTGCTCCGAAAGGAACAGCAGCCGACAAAGATGCAAAGGGTGTAAGTATTACCGATATGAAGAGCGGTGAAAAGGGTACATTGGTAGTTACCTTCACTGATAAGAATGGCGTAGTAACAACATCCACTATCGACTATCAGTATAACTAATAACAATCGCATCTGACGACCCTCAGAACGGGTTCAGACTAAATAAAGAGGCTGTAGTGCACCAAGCATTACAGCCTTTTTTTTGGAGGGGCACATTGTTCTTTTAAGGATTTAAATATCACATCACAAACAAAGGGAAGAATAAGCGGTTTCTTAGGATCAGCCAAGGCCTTTTGAACAGAAGATTATTACAGTCTGCGGCAATGGACTGTACAGTCCACTGTAGCAGACTGTACGGTCCACTGCAATGAATCATACAGTCCGCTGCCGGAGACTGTAGTAATCCGACTGACAGACGGGCATAACCGAAAGGACGAAAACACTTGGTCCGGCTAATGAAACAGCTTAGGAAGCTCAAAAACGCATGCAGGGGTTGAAAACCGGAAGAGACAACACCGGGGGACAGGTGTTTGCTTGAGGTGTTAAATCCATAAGAACAATGACTGCCCCCTTGCTACTCGAACAGAACTGCCGAAAGAGAAATGCCCCCTACCGGCAGAACAATGGGAAGACACCGCCGGACAAATCCGAGGCATGCCGGAGGAAACAAAGCGCAGCAACACTGTATAGAGACTCACCTCCATGAGGGTATGTCGAAACTAAAAGACCTATCCCATCGTCAACTGTAGGGCAGGATTTGCCTGCCCGAAGACACAAAGCAAACTGTTTTCGGGCGAGCGAACCTCGCCCCTACAAACTAAACGACAGCATTATCCACGTTTTGACACACTCCCCATTTCGATAAAAAGGAAGTTTTGATACATCCCCATTCTGCGGATGGGAACTGAAAAGCATGGAGGAAAGCTGAAAAGAATGTATTATTGCGGGTGATACACCTGCAAAGGCAGCTCTCCTTTCAATGCCCCCAAAGCATTGAATGCCAGCGAACCCATTTCATCCTCCCCGGGAATCAGTACAACAGGAGCCAGATAGTCTATCTGTTCACGAAGAGCACCTACACAATAATCGCTATGGGCTATTCCTCCTGTCAGAATAATGGCATCCACTTTCCCGCGAAGCGAAACATACATCGCCCCGACCTGTTTGGCAACCGTATAAAGCATGGCATCCAGCACTCCTTTATAGGGCTCCTCGCCTGCTTCGGCTTTATGGGCAATAGAAGCAACATCGTTTGTCCCGAGATGGGCTATCAAACCACCCTTACCGTTCAACATCTTCTTCACCTGACGCAAGGTATATTTCCCGCTGAAACACAGTTCGGCAAACTGATCGGCAGGAATAGTACCGGCACGCTCCGGGCTGAAAGGACCTTCACCGTTCAACGCATTGTTTACATCAATTACCCTGCCCTGACAGTGTGCTCCGACCGAGATGCCACCTCCCAGGTGAACCACAATCAAATTCAATTCTTCATAATGCTTTCCGATGGAAGCGGCATATTTACGGGAAACCGCCTTACTGTTTAATGCATGGAAAATAGAAATACGTTCTATCTCGGGGATACCGGTATAACGCGCTGCCGGCTGCAACTCATCCACCACTTCCGGGTCGGCAATATAAGCGGGGCAACCGCATTTTTTTGCCATTTCATCGGCAATTAAAGCCCCCAAATTACAAGCATGCTCCATACGTGCGTGAAGCAAATCATATTTCATCTGTTCGTTAATGGCATACACTCCCCCCGGAGTCGGTTTCAACAAGCCGCCCCGCGCAATCACAGCGTCAAACTCAATAGGAATACCGGCCTCGGCCAACAATCGGAATATAAAATCCCTGCGATACTCATATTGCTCATTCACATGATGAAAATGTTGCAAGTCTTCTGAGGAATGGTGAGCACCTGCCGCCCATATTACTTTTTCATTTTCAAAAAGAGCCAACTTCGTGGAAGTAGAGCCCGGGTTAATGACAAATATCTTCATATAACTTTAAGGTTTTATCCGGCCACGCAAGCCAATGCTAAACTATAATATTTCGAGTTTCCCGAATCGGCACGTGAAGGGACAACAACCGGAGCTATGGTTCCGCGCAGCATACCTGCCATATTAGCATCGCCGAATAAGGATACTGTTTTATAAAATGTATTGCCTGATTCGATATTGGGAAATATCAACAGGTCAGCATGCCCCACTACAGGCGAACTTATGCCTTTCACCTCACCACTATGAGCATCGCAAGCCGTCTTTACATCCATCGGCCCGTCCAGAAACATGGAGCCGTAAGCACCGGATGCGGCACGTTCCTTTAAAACAGCATAGTCAAGGGTATGGGGAAACTTTTCATTTATCTTCTCGGTGCAATGAATAAGTGCCACCCGAGGTTCGGAAATACCCAAACGGCGACAAACTTCCAAATCGTATTTCAGCATAGCCTCAAACTGAGCCAATGTAGGTCGGGGGATTACTGCCGCATCCGAGAAAAACAATAATTTATTATAAGTAGGTATCTGAGCCACTGTTATATGGCTCAATACATTTCCCTGAGGAAGCAAACCATGTTCCTTATTAAGAACCGCACGCAGCAGGTTATCGGTGTTGATTATTCCTTTCATCAACACATCGGCATGTCCTTCTCTGACCAATGCCACTCCTTCTTGAGCAGCTTTGTCGGGACTTGTCGCCTCATACACTTTTACATGCTCCGGGTACTGCAACCGGATATATTCGGCATTCAATAAATGGGGAGTATCAGCCACCAACAGGAAATCGGCAAACCCTTCGTGCAAGCTACGGGTAATAACATACTCCGTATGCGGGTCGTTAGGGCAAACCACTGCAACTCGTTTACGCTCCTTTTGCGCACGCAGACGGCTGATTAATCGGGCAAAGTCCTGTATAGGTTCCATAATCATTAGATTTTTAGCAAATATGAAAAATAAATCTGGATTTATCCCTATCTTTGCTTAGTTTCTATGAATAATTTAACTTATGAAAACCTTTCAAACATTTGACATTTCAGCAGCGTACGATGATATACACCGCACATTCCCCTGTTACAAAAAAGCACCGGTTATCGGACTGACCGGAAACTTCAGGGATGGGGAATGCACCTTGGCAGAAGGTTACTTTACTTCCATTCTGAAAGCAGGCGGAGTGCCATTCATTCTCCCTTCATTCGATGACACTGACAGTTTGATAAATGCACTCGAATCGCTGGACGGAATCCTGCTGACGGGAGGTGCGGATATCAATCCTCTTTTCATGGATGAAGAACCGGTAAAGGAACTCCACAGCATCAACCCACACCGTGACAGGCAGGAACTCTTATTGACAAAGCTGGCTGCCGACAGACAAATCCCGATACTGGGTATCTGCCGGGGCATACAGATGATGAATGCCGCCCTCGGAGGCAGCTTGTATCAGGATATCCACTCACAAATGGAAGGAACGCGCATAAAGCACGACCAGGACCTGGAAAGAAGTTATGCATCACATTCGGTTCGGATAGAAAAAGATTCATTGCTACATCGTCTGTTTGAAAAAGATGTCCTGCCGGTAAATTCTTTCCACCATCAGGCTGTAAAAGAGGTTGCACCGGGTTTCCGCGTGTGTGCCCGGGCTGCGGACGGAGTGATAGAAGCGATGGAATCCACCGAATATAAATCAATGCTGGGAGTTCAATGGCATCCCGAATGTTTCATCTTACAGGGTGACGAATGCATGATGCCACTCTTCCACTGGCTGATAAAAGAAGCTGCTTCTTTTCAGGAAGCAAAACGTCTGCACAGCCGTATGATTACGCTGGATTCGCATTGCGATACGCCGATGTTTTTCGACCGGGGCATTGACTTTGCTTCCCGCGACAAAAAGATATTGGTGGACTTACATAAGATGACGGAAGGCAGACTGGATGCCACAATCATGGTAGCCTACCTGAAACAATCGGAACGTACCGACGAGGCATTGCCGGCTGCTACTGCAAAAGCCGACCGCATTCTGAACGAAATAGAAGAAATGGTTGCCAAGAACTGTACGGCCGTTGATTTGGCTTATACGCCAAACGATTTATGGCGGCTGAAAATGGAAGGGAAGAAAGCCATTATGCTGGGAATAGAGAATGGTTATGCCATTGGCAAGGATATAAGTAATGTGGAGCGTTTCCGAAAACGCGGAGTGGTGTATATGACACTCTGCCACAATGGGAATAATGACATTTGCGGTTCGGCACGTGATAATGCCGAAGGACTGGGAGTCAGTGCTTTCGGAGAAGACGTAATTAAAGAGATGAACCGTGTAGGCATGATGGTAGATATCTCGCATGCCGGAGAAAAAAGTTTTTATGATGCGTTGGAAATCAGCACGAAGCCGATTGTTGCCTCGCATTCTTCCGCACGTGCATTGTGCGATCATCCGCGTAACCTGACAGACGCCCAACTGAAGGCTCTTGCCGCCAAAGGAGGAGTAGCCCAAGTAACGTTATACGACGGCTTCCTGCGGAAAGAAGGCCATGCAACCATTAAAGATGCCATCAATCATCTGAACCACATGGTGAATATCATGGGAATAGAACATGTGGGCATCGGTACCGACTTTGACGGTGACGGAGGTATCACCGGTTGTGCTTCTGCATCGGAACTGATAAACTTCACCCGTCAACTATTGTTAGAAAGATACAGCGAAGAAAGTATCCGGCTTATCTGGGGAGGAAACTTCCTACGGGTAATGGAAGAAGTACAAAGAAAATAATGTAACTTTGCAACCGGACAAAGTGGAAGATTTAAAAGAGAAATATATGAAGAATAAGAACATTTTAACCATCCTGTTCCTGATGCTTGTACTGACCGTTATTTCTTGCGGAAACAGCAATAAAAAAAGTGACCGAATAGATGCAGTGGAGAAAGAAGTAATCAAAGCACCCGAATTCAATGCAGACAGTGCTTATGCATACGTCGGGGCACAAGCGGATTTCGGTCCGAGAGTGCCGAATACAAAAGCACATGAAGAATGCGGAGAGTATTTGGCTCAACAACTGGAAAAGTTTGGAGCCAAGGTTTATAACCAACGTGCAGACCTCATAGCTTGGGACGGAACCATACTGAAAGCACGGAATATCATCGGAGCCTATAAACCCGAAAGCAAAAAACGCATCATGCTTTGTGCGCATTGGGACAGCCGGCCGTATGCCGACAATGATCCCGACCCCAAGAATCACCACACGCATATTCTCGGAGTAAATGATGGCGCAAGCGGTGTAGGCGTATTGCTGGAAATCGCCCGTCAAATTCAACAGAAAGAACCGGCGCTGGGCATTGACATTATCTTCTTTGATGCGGAAGATTACGGAACGCCGGAATTTTATACAGGACAACCCAAACAGGATACATGGTGTCTGGGGTCACAGTTCTGGGCACGCACTCCCCACGTACAGAATTATAATGCCCGCTACGGAATTCTGCTTGATATGGTAGGCGGTAAAGATGCAACTTTCTATTATGAGGGTTATTCCTCGGAAACGGCACGTTCCGAAATGAAAAAGATTTGGAAAAAGGCACATGAGCTGGGCTATGGCAAGTATTTTGTGAAAGCGGACGGCATTCCTGTAACCGATGACCACTTGTATGTACACCAACTGGCACGTATCCCGTGTGTGGACATCATCAATTATGATGCCAATAACGAACGTTCTTCTTTCGGCTCTACCTGGCATACGATAAATGATACGATGGACAATATAGACCGCAATACACTGAAAGCTGTCGGTCAAACAGTGATGGATGTAATTTATAATGAGAAATAAAATTCAAAACAATGAAAACAATAAACGAACTTCAAGACGAGGTTATCGAGGAATTCAGTGACTTTGACGATTGGATGGACAAATACCAATTGCTGATTGACTTGGGAAATGAGCAAGAACCACTCGACCCTCAATATAAAACGGAACAAAACCTGATTGACGGTTGCCAAAGCCGTGTATGGTTACAAGCTGACCTGACAGACGGCAAAGTGGTTTTCCAGGCAGAAAGCGATGCATTGATAGTAAAAGGTATCATCGCATTGCTCATTAAAGTCGTATCAGGACACACTCCCGACGAAATATTGAACAGCGATTTCTACTTTATAGAGAAAATCGGCCTGAAAGAACATTTGTCTCCCACACGCAGCAATGGTTTGCTGGCCATGGTAAAGCAGATGCGCATGTATGCCTTGGCATTCAAAACAAAAATGGAAGGCTGAAATCGTTTGAACGGTAAACTACCGACGGATTTACTCCATTTATTTCAGGTACATACTTTACGGACAAACGCGGACTTTTTCTATTCCGCGCTGTCCGTACCTAAAGTATCAATGTCCCAATCGGCTCGTATCCACTTCCTTACGCTTCTTTTCCTTATAGCCGCCAAATTTATAAAGGAATGACAGAGTTATATTCCGATTGGATTTATTAAACTTTGTACGACTATGTTGATTGGCATAGTCAATTCTTAAATCCATCCGGTTACGGCTGTCAAAGAGGTCATTGCCGGTCAATGTCAACTGTGCCTTCTTGTCGGGCGATGTCCACTTCACCGAAGTCGTCACATCGCAATAGTTGCCTAAATCATAGATTCCCTGACGCGCTTTGGTCTGCAAGAAAGCACTTACGTTCATTACCACATCAGGTTGCTTCGACAGGGTGAGCGTATTACTCGTCCGAAAGACGAATACCCACTTTTTGCGGTCAAACGGAATATCATAAAAATCATCTGCCTTGTCACGGCTCCGCATCGCTATCAACATGCCGTTGCCCGACCACCATTTGCCAATCTTATAAGGAGCCATCATTCGTATCCCCATTTGCCGCTGGAAATTATAATTGATGAACTTGTTCACCTCGGCCAGACGGTCGGGCAATTTATAAGGTAACTGAGCAAAATGGTCAGGTTTCTCTTCATAGAAAAGAGCAAAAACATACTTACTCTTCAATATATAAGCCAAGACAGCCAGATAGTCGGATGAGGGTTTCAGCACCGGATTGCCATGTACCTCAGTATAACTATCCACATACTGCACTGTGGGTTGTGTACTCCAATAGTCAGGATAAGAACGATTACTGCTGAAAGACAGCTGAAACATATGTCCGTCCTTTGCCCGATAATTGGCATTCAATGTGGGATAAAGCATCCATTCATGCCACGTTTGCGAGTTATAAAGTTCGGCAGCCAGTGAAAAGTCAAAAGAGAAACGTTTGCCGAAGTTTTTACTGAAGCCCGCATAGCCGTTAAAGGTATATTCCGTCCGGCGTGACTTCAACGAGTTGTCTGTCAGCAAGTCTCCCGTCTCGCCATCGTAGTAAAACTGGTAACTGTTATCATGCGCAGTCCTATATTTCGCACCATAATTCAACTCCCATCCGTTATTCAAAGCATGTTCCTGATTAAGATAAAAGAGCAGGCGGTTGATACGTTGATTACTCTTATAGAAGAATGATTTCTTTTCCTCTTCCATCACACCGGTCAGTACCGTCGTACCGGGAGAATCAAAATAGGTAAAATCCATTCCGGCCGTAAGTCCGAAAGAAGATTGATAATCCAACTTCACATTATGAAGCCGACGGTCTCCGTCATCTGCCTTATCACTGTTTCCCGTTCCGTGCATCGATGTACGGTCTTGCCCGTAACCGAGTTGGGAAGTATATACCATGCTCAACACATTCTTTTTCCCAAAATCATAATCCGTCCCCAAACGGATGTTATGCCGTCCTCCGTATCCGCTACTCAAGGTATTCAAGGTAAGCTCATGCATGCCGTCGGCCAGTTCATGTTCCGACCACTTTTCTGTCTCGTTCTTAGTATGCCCGAAAGAGTAGGTATACATCAAGTCCGCCGCAAAGCGGCCTGATGTATAAAGCAATGTGGCTCTTTCATTGATGTTTTCGCGTCGTGACTGTTCGTAGGAGGAAAAGAGCTCTCCTTTCAAAGAAGACCGTTGCCCTAAGTTTGATTTTAATATTAAATTTATCATCGGTCCGCGCACCTGATAACGGGCAGGGGCGGCATACATGATTTCTGCTTTCTCAATGCGGCTCACAGGAGTACCTTCGAGCATGGCACGCAACTGCTCCTTATCCAATGTGGTCACTTTGCCGTTGACCACCACCGTAACCCTCAGTCCTCCCAAACTCAGGGTTCCGTTTTGCTCGGTCACTCCGGGCAGTTCTTTCAAGACTTCATAAGCATTTGTCACCGGCAGTTTTTCGATAATACGCGGCACATCATAAATCAGTTTGCCCCTTTCAGCTTTAATCACCGGTCTCTCACCCCGCACCAGCACTTCGGGAAGTTGCTGGAACAGACTGTCCATATAAAGGAATGTGGTATCCTGTTGCCCCCATACCGAAAGAGCAAACCAACAAAAGCAAATGGTAAGTAAGTTTTTCATCATGCAACAAAGTAAGCAGGAAAAGCGATTCCTTCATGTTACCATCCGCTTACAAAGTCTTATTTAGTGTTATCAAAAAGAAGAAGTTGACCGATTTCTCTCTATTTTCGTAGATAAATGAGAAAAACAGTACAATGAAAATACCGTTTAAGGCCATAGCCGTATTAATTATCCTTTCATTGATAGGCGTATTTGCTTATCAGGCATATTGGCTGACAGGACTCTACAGCTCGATGAAAAAAGATATGGATAACTGTCTGGCAGAGACCCTGCAAGTAAGTGACTACAACGAAATGATGGCTCGTTGCGACTCACTAAAAAGAAACAGTAACATTGATAAGTATATCAAATCGAGCTTTGAAGTAGACAGCATCATGACCCATGCAGGCAACTCTTATGGAATCCATATCCCTAACAGAATCGGACTGGAAATCAATGAACCTCTGTCAAGCACTGTCGATAAAAACGGGACACTGGAGTTGCTCACCAAGTATTTTCAACGCGGCATACACAGCCAGCTTGATTTGTTTACCGAAATCAACCTATCCACTTTCGACAGCCTTTTCAATCGCACACTCGCTATGCGGGGAATCATCTTCCTGCCCCACCGTATAGAAATGCTGAAGCTGCACGACAAGGACACGACCATTGTACGAAGTCTGAATTATCCGCCCGGCTTCATTCCAAGCAAGAAAGCCGATTCTTTTTATTACAATTATGATTTATATAATAAAAGATACTACCGTTTGTGGGTGGAACCGACAGATATGCTCGTATTCCGACAAATGAAAGGTATTCTCTACACTTCCTTCTTTATCATTATCATATTGGGAATCTCCTTTTGGTATCTCACCCGAATCATTTTACGCCAAAAGAGTGTGGAAGAAATGAAAGAGGATTTCACTCATAACATCACTCATGAGCTCAAGACCCCGATAGCCGTAGCCTACGCTGCCAATGATGCCATGCTGAACTTCAAGGGAGCCGAGAACCCGGAAAAAAGACACACTTATCTGCAAATCATCCAAGCACAACTCAAGCAACTCAGTGGCTTGGTGGAACAGATTCTGTCCATGAGCATGGAACAACGTAAGAACTTCCGGCTCGATTATGAAGAGATAGACCTGAAGCCGATGTTGGAAACACTTATCAGGCAGCACCAACTTAAAGCGGACAAACCAATGGATTGCCACCTGGCAATGATGGACAACACCACCATATATGCAGACCGCATCCATCTCTACAACATGATAAGCAACCTGATAGACAATGCAGTGAAATACTCCGGTGAAAAGGCGGATATTTGCATTTCCGTAACGGTGTGTAATGGTTATGTAACGGTTAAGGTGAGTGACAAAGGCATCGGCATACCCGGCGACAAACAAAAACACTTATTTGATAAGTTTTATCGGGTTCCGACCGGAAATTTACATAATGTAAAAGGATACGGATTAGGACTCTATTATGTCAAGACAATGGCAGAACAACACAAAGGAAGCATCACCGTAGAAAGCAACATAGGAAAAGGAAGTACATTTATTCTTCAAATACCCGGCAAATAATGGAAAAGATACACGTTTTATTGGTAGAAGATGAATTGACACTTGCAATGATTATCAAAGACACATTGGAAGAACAGGAGTTTATTATCACCACAGCTTCGGATGGCGAAGAAGGGTTACGTACCTTCTTTGCACAGAAACCGGATATCGTAGTGGCAGATGTAATGATGCCCCGCATGGATGGTTTCGAGATGGTTCGCCGCATCAGGCAGACAGACAAACTGACCCCTGTACTGTTCCTCACGGCACGCTCGGCCATCAATGATGTAGTGGAAGGATTCGAGCTGGGGGCAAACGACTATTTGAAGAAACCTTTCGGAATGCAGGAATTGATAGTACGACTCAAAGCATTGATGCATAAGGCATTCATAGAAAAAGAAGTCAGTCATTCTTATGAAATAGGAGACTATCAGTTCAACCCGGTTACCCAACAGCTCACCTTTGCGGGAGCAACACAGGAGTTATCACATCGCGAATCGGAGATATTGAAACGGCTATGCAATAACCGCAATGAAGTGGTAAGCAGCCAAAGCATTCTGCTGGAGCTATGGGGTGATGACAGCTTTTTCAACTCCCGCAGCCTGCACGTATTCATTACCAAGCTAAGGCATAAGTTGGCAAAAGACAGCCGAGTCAGGATTGTGAATGTCAGGGGAATAGGCTACAAACTTATCCTCGGCTTATAAAGAATGAGAAGAATTCACTTTTCTGCCTCTTATCAGGACCTTTTGTTCATCCGATAAGGTAGTAGCAAAGATATAATCTTCCCCACCCTCTTTCAGCTTCAGGCGTTTCCGCAGTTCGGCCACCGAAGAAGGAAAGTTTCGCACGGTGAGATTGGCTTTTCCCATATCCTGCAAAAAGGATTTCAGCTCTTTTTTACCAAAACCCGTCACCGACTCTACCTTGAACTTTCTTCCGGGGAAGTCAGCCACAAAAGAGGAAGAGGTATATAGATGACTATTCACATGCAACTTTCTTACCGGATATGCCTGAGTCAAAGAACGAAAAGCTCCGGCTTTCAGGATAGACGCATTCGGTTCATACAAATAGGTTTCCACTTGTCCGGCAAGAGGGCACGGTGACAGCCTTTCCTGCTTCTGAGTAAACACATAATGCTGACTCTCTCCTATGTGTGTACTCAGTTCACAATGAATAAAAACATCTGATGAAATGGGGCTTTTTTGCAATACAAGCAGTAGTTCCTTACACTCATTGCCCACAGACACGATATGTACTTCACTAACGGTTTTCAACTCTTTCAGAGCCAAAGACAAGTCCAGCATCGGCGAGAGTTTTACCATTACCTTATCCGCTTTCTCAACCAGCAAGGACTCTAATACGCCAATATCCGGTTCACAGTCCGAAATGGCAACCGTCTTGCCTCCATGCCCATCCCTACGTGCCGGGTCCAGAAAAAGACAGTCCACATGAGACATGTTATGCAGGTAATCGACCCCGTCCATATTGTGGATACGGACATGCTCCAGTCCCAATAAAGGAAAGTTATGTGCAGCCAGCGCACATAATTCATCTTGCCGCTCCACATAATCGGCATACTTAAAACGGCGGGAAATAAAAGCACAATCTATGCCAAAGCCTCCGGTTAAATCGGCAAAAGACTCTCCCTCCAACAAATGAGCCTTATACTTTGCCGTCAACTCGGACGAGCACTGTTCCATTGACAAATGCCGGGGATAAAGCAATCCGGACAATGCATACCACGAAGGTATCTTCTGCTCTGCAATTTGCCTGCCGGATATTTGTGTCACAGCCAAAGCCATATCCACACCCGGATACTTCTTCCCCTGCAAGGCAAGAGTTCGAACATCATCATGCCTATGTTCCTCGATGAAATGGAGAGTTTCTGCCGATAAATTCATGCTATGCCTTATTTATTATAATACGGATTTTACATAATGTGTCCATATCTTATTCTTTTGAACAGCTATTGCACAAAAATACTTATTTTTTCAATAGCAACTCATCAATGGCCTTCTTAAAAGCTTCTTTGGGAAGAGCTCCCTGTGCCATTTCCGGCTTTCCGTTCATCGGTATAAACAGAATGGAAGGAATACTGCGGATACCGAAAGCACGCGCCAATTCCGTTTCTTTATCCGTGTCTACCTTATAAATAACAATCTGTCCGTCATACTCTTTTGCAAGCTCGTCCAAAATAGGAGCTACCATTTTACATGGACCGCACCAAGTAGCATAGAAATCGACAATCGCAGGTTTGTCACCTTCATATTTCCATTCATCGGGATTTTTCTCAAAGTTATATACCTTTTCCAAAAATTCCGCTTTGGTCAAGTGAATGACTTTAGCCTTAGAGTCTTCTGCCGCCGTCACCCGATCTGAATTAGCATTACTATTCGTTCTTCCGCATGCCACTGTCGACATCAGTACAATTCCCAATAAAAACAACGTGATTCTTTTCATAATTATTTCTCCTTCTTTACTTGTTTATCCTCTTTAAAAACTCTTTCGTCATAATCTTCACTTTTAATACACTCATCCTATACCATAGATATTTGTATTGGAAAGCTTTCCAAAAATATTCTTGGGTTCCTTATAAAACAAATTTCCTTAGGAAAATATTAAATTCATAACTTTCCTTCACTATTCCGGTCATTGTTGCACCCATTCCAGCACCGACAGGCTTTGTACGTCTACTCCGAATATAGCTGCTTTCTTCAGAATATTACGGGCCAACTCCGGCTTTTTCTCTTCTTTCCATATCGATGATAAATTAATAGTTTAAGTAAATAACAGATGACCAAGTCCGAAAGATGGATGGAAAGAAGTTAATCTTACTCAATTTTCATCCGACAAGGACTTACCCTACTATATATTTAGAGCTCTTACCTGTCAATTTACGAATCAAGTTGACAAGTAACCACGATACGGTAAATGCCACCACAGCTGCAGCCGGAATCTGAATACAAACAGGCACCCCGATGGCACGCATCAAAAGGACGCCGGGACCGGTAAAGAAGAAATGAACCATATATACCCCGAATCCGCAAATCGTTAAATTGGCCAATAGCTTCCGAACAAGCTCCGAGCGCACATTCACTTTCTTAGCCAACAAAAAGAAAGGTATCGTCATCATCACTACATTCAAAGAGTTGTAAGTAAAAAACAGCTCAAGCAATTCATCACTATATTCAGGTAAAGAAGTTACATGACGGAAACCGAAGAAAGTCACCGCAAACCCTACCAAAAACATAGGAACACCGAAAGACAGGATTCTGCCCAACGACCAGTCTTTATTGCGCAAGTAGTGTCCTAACAATAAGTATCCGTTGAAACCGGCAAAATAATAAAGCATACCGAATGAGTTCCATGAACAACTACCCCATAAGTAAGGCGAAACATATTCATAATAATAAGGTAACAGAGTAGTAATCCCCCAAGCGGCCAAAAACCATAATTGAGCTTTCTCCGATGCTTTCTCCACCCATGCAGAAAAAATGGGTAAATAAAGATATAACCCTATCAACAAATAGATATACCACATGTGTACATCTAAAAGAGAAAAGTTCAACGGAATCTCTGCAATATTCTTCAACGAGACACTCAAAGCCTGACGAGTCGCCTCTTCACCCGAATAAGGAAAAAAGTCGAGAATCACTTCCGGTTTGAATCCCAACAAACCGGTTATCCAGGGAAACAGATTATAAAGCACTGACCAAAGAAGAAACGGCCAAAATACACGGCTGATCCTTTTCTTGTAAAAAACCGACGTCTCCCCTCGTACCGGCAACAGTAAAGCACCTGTAATCATAACGAACAGGGGGACACAAGGGCGAAGGAATGCTCCGTATGCCGCGCCCCAAAACTTTATTTGTTCAAGCTCGGCAGAAGGCTCACCCGAATAAAAATTAAAAGGGTCTGCGCAATGACAGCAAACCACCGTAAACATGGCCACAAAACGGACAACATCCAACCAAACTACACGGTTCTTAGCAACAGATAGTACACTAGTGTTATTCATAGACGAAAATTTTATTTAAGTTGCAAAGATATATCTTCTTTGAAGATGTTTTGTTGTTTTACGGCAAAAAATAGGAGGATGTTCTCACGAACACCCCCCTCGATAACCTAAATTACTATCTAATGTTGTGAAGAGAGCCTTCTATTCATCAGCGGCTTCAGGATCCGTCACAGAAACCGAATAAAATTTAAATTCGGACATTGTCCAGAAAATACTACTCGTATTAGTAGCATTAACTACCATTCGGATTTGACTGAATGGTTGCGGTGCATCATAAATCTCAGAAGTAAATGTACCCGTAGAAGTAACCGGTAGTCCATCTGCATCCTTAGTGAAGTTACGGATAAGGAACCAGTTGGTACCATCCGTACTACCCATCAAGTCAAAATCAGTCGGTTTATTATTGCCGTTATTACGAGGTGCATAATAGAACTTATAGGAACCTGTTATTTCTTCTTTCAAGTTAACCTGCATCCAATGAGGAGCCGGTATATTGACACTCCATGCCGTATGGAAAAAAGTGCCGGTATTGCCATCCAGCAGATTAGCAATAGGTCCTTCAGTCGGCTCCTGCGCATTCGTACTCAAGTCAGCAGCAGTCAAAGCTATCTGTGTACTCACAAAAGTAGGCAATGCCGGCTCCGAAACCTTTGAGATAGTTTGAACCGCACTCTTATCACCTGTAGGGCTTACTGTTTGTACCGAGAACTGATACTCGCCAAACTTCTTACGTGTATCCGGTATTTCAATACTATCTGCATAAATGCTTGCAGTACGCATAACATCTTTTTTCTGCAATGGGTCGTAATAGTTCACTTCAATATAACGGATACCGGCATCTTCAGGAGTATCCCAACGAAGTACAATGCGCCCGGAAGTACTTTCTGCTGTCAAGTTTGTGATTTCGGCCGGTGTAATCCCATCTTCATCACTGCTGCAACTGATGTTTGCCAAGGTAACTCCAATCAGGAGCATTCCGGCATAATATTTAAATGTATTTTTCATCTTTATTTATTTTATTAATAACCAGGATTTTGAACCAGATTCATGTTACGGTTGACATCTGTCAAAGGAACAGGCATTAAATATTGAGTCGGACTTTCAAACTTACGTTCAAAAGACACTTCTGTTTCTTGTGCAAACTCATCTATAGTCTTACCTGCAATATTCATACCTTTGGCCTTCACACCAAAATATTCTGCTGCCTGTTTCCAACGGCGCAAGTCCCAGAAAGTCTGATTTTCCAAATAGAACTCAATGGTACGTTCCTGACGAACAATCTCACGCAGTTTGGCCTGATCCAACGTAGCAATGCCATTCCATGATGTTTCTACCGTAGGTATACCGGCGCGAGTACGCACTTTGTCCAAATAAGTTTTTGCTGTATTTAAATCATTACATTCCACACAAGCCTCGGCATACCCCAAATAAAGCTCAGCCAAACGGATGACAGGCCATGGATAGAACGGTGGATTGTATAAAGAAGTACGTACATTGTAACCGGGAACTACTCCCTTTTTATTCAGATAACCGGTAGGTGAATAGTTATTAGTACGCAAACTGCTTCCTGCCGGCTGACGAGAAGTATTACCGCCTATCACAAAATCACATACCAATTTTCCTCGACCGGAGTCACTGTATTTATTATAGCTCTCATCGTTCTGATAAGCTCCGTTACCGTCTGACGCACTCATGATTTCATAGAATCCTCCCTGGAAAGCAACCCATGAATAAAAACGAGGCTCACGATTTAAGTTGAAACGGATAGTCTTTGCTTCCGGGTCACCAATAGTGGCATTTTCTTCACCCAAAGCAGTCACTTCATAAATACTGTTACCTTTCGGGAACTCAGGGTCTTGATCCACAGGAAGTCCGTTCTTGGTATAAAAACGTTTCAACATGGCAAGAGTAGGAGACACACCATTGTAAGCAGAACCATTACAGAATGGAAGGGACTTGTTCTGAACGCTGTAGGCACCTTCTGAACGGCAATCTGCCCAAATCACTTCTGTGTTGGCGGGCTCGATGATGGTGTAACGCAATCTGTGCTGCACGGGGTCGGCCGGTTCTGCATTATCATATCCGTCCAACATATAGTCGGTGCTGGTATAAAGACTGTGTCCGGCTCCTTCTGCCGCACGAATAGCTTCTTCATAAGCCACCTTAGCCTTCTGCCATTTCTCTGCACTGTATGCTTGAGGCATCAACGCCGTTCCGTCTTTATTGACAAAGTTGGAATAGAATTCGCTGTTTCCATTAAACAACGGAGAAGCAGCATACAGTAACATTCTTGCCTTCAACGCTTTGGCAGCCACACTTGTAGCCAGTCCGTAGTTCTCATTGATACGAGTTGCGGGAAGTTCGGCGGCAGCTTCATCAAACATCTGACAAACATAGTCCACACATTCATCATAAGGCGAACGTGCCGCATATTGGTCGGCAGGAGTAGTAAGCGACGGTTCCTCCTTAACCAAAATAACCGGTCCATAGTTACGTACCAGCAAGAAATGATAATAAGCTATCAAGAACTTGGCCTGGGCAATATAATCTGCCTTAATAGAAGCCTCCAATGCAGGAACCATATCGATATTGTTCAGTAAGATATAGCATTGCTTGATACCTTGAAACAAAGAATTCCAATAAGAGATAACCGGATTAGACGCAGAATAATTACCTTTAGGGAAAGCAGCAAATGTTTCATGCTCAAATGCCGTTACCACTTCATCGGAAGTAAAGAGGTCCAATGAACTTGTACCACTTCTGGGATTAGGGATATATGCATAGCACGAATAAACAAAGCGTTTAGCAGCATCCTTATCTTCAAATGCATCTTTTTCTGTCGCCTTTTCGTCAGGAACGACATCCAAGTAACTACAAGAAGACAAAATGCCCAAAAGCATACAAGCCGCTACAATAAATATTTGATTAAACTTTTTCATATCTGTTCGTTTTTGGATTATTTAAATGACAACTGTAAACCAAGATTGAAGGTACGCTGAGTCGGGTAACTCAAACCTTTACCACCACCCATTTCAGGGTCCCAAAGATCGAAAGGAGAGAAAGTAAGCAAGTTAGCTCCACTTATATAGAAACGAACTTTCTTCCAAGTATAACCTATTTCTGCATTTTTCAATTTCAGGAAAGCACCATTGCGCAACCAATAATCCGAAGACTGAGTGTTGTGATTGTTATCATTCTTGGTCAAACGCGGATAAGCGGCATTAGGATTCTGATTACTTGGTGACCAATAGTCATCAGCAATCCATGACAATACATTACGGTTATACTGAGTACCGAATGGAGCAAACCCTGACATCATCAACGAAGTATTGGCTACACCCTGGAAGAAGAAGGAGAAATCCCAGTTTTTATAAGAAATAGATGGGCCAAAACCATAAACAATTTCAGGAACAGTAGGATAACCCATAGCTACACGGTCATCACTCGTTATTTTTCCATCATAAACACCATCTCTGTCGGGTTGGTCCACATACTTAATATCACCCGGAGCGATAGCAATATTACCCAATGTAGAGCTCGGGCTATTGGCAATATCAGCCTGGTCGATATAAAGTCCGTCGGTTACATAACCGTAAATGGTATTCAGTTTCTTACCGATATTAGACAAAGAGGGACGCACACCGGGAGCCTCATCATATTCCAGAATCTCATTACGTGCAAAAGTAAATGTTCCTTTAAACTGAATGGCAAGATCTTTATTGATCTGTTTTCCATAGTCAAGAGAGAGGTCAAAACCATAGTTCTTCACTTTAGCCAAGTTACCATAAACGGCAGTGCTGGCCGTACCCAGGTAGTTAGGAATAGAATAGCGTTGTTGGAAGATATCACGACGGATTTCGCGGAAAGCATCCACCGTAACATTCAAGGAGTTGAACAACTGCATATCAAAACCTACATTTAACTTCTCACCCACTTCCCATGTCAAGTCGTTGTTCTGATAACGGGTATATACAGGACCATTTAAAGTAATCTGCTGCTTGTCACCGGTAGTAAATCCTGCATTTTCACTCTGAAGCGTAATATCAGACATATAGATGAAACGGATAAGACCACCCGATGAATCGAGCAATTGGTCATTACCTACCAAACCGTAAGAAGCACGGAGCTTTAAATTAGAGATAACGTCTTTCAGAGGTTCGAAGAAGTTCTCCTGACTTACATTCCAACCTACTGCTACAGAGGGGAAGAAGCCCCATTTATGTCCTTTGGCAAAGTTTTCGGAACCATTATAACCGGCATTCACTTCGAACATATAACGATTGTCATAATCATAAGAAAGACGACCCGCAAATCCCATCTTGCGGCGGGGAAGTGAAGCGACCAAATTACCGGGAGCATTATTATCATATTGGTCAATATTCCAAAGAAGCATACCGCTCACATTGTGATTACCAAACTTATTCATATAATCTACATAAGATTGGAAATAGATACGACGGTCACCCGCAACACTCGAAGTTGTACTCAACACCGGCTTACTCGGATTGGAGGAACCAAACGGAGATATATTCAGACTATAACTACCGTCAGCATTCTGAGTATAACCGGTCAATGTATAACGGTTAATGCCTTGAGAACGGCTGGTAGTGGTTTTATTATAGTTTTTATAAGAGAATAAAGCCTTAAAGCGAAGTCCCTTCAACAGAAAATCCAACTTTTGTTCAAAGTCAATATTAGCCATTACCGTACTTTCAAAAATATCAGTATAGCCATTGGTCAAACTGGCCATCGGATTGACTGCACCTTGGTCATTACCACCTGCATACGCTCCCCAATAAATCCAATTATTTACACCGTCTGCCGGATAAGCGATAGGGAAATCCACCGGATTGGAGTTCATTACAGCCGAATAAAGGTTGCCTACAGAAGTGTTAGGCTGTCTCAAGTCATTCAACTGCACATTCAGGTGCAAAGAAATGGTTGATGTCTTAGACATGTGAAAATCAATATTGTTCTGGAAGGTATACTTCATCAAATCAATATTATTCTTGTAAGAGAAATACTTGGATGCTTCGTTTTTCAGCATACCGGTTTCGTGATTGGCTCCCACATTCATGAAGTAAGTAATCTTCTTCGTACCTCCGCGGATATTGAAGTTGGCTTTTTGGTTGAACGCCAAATCTTTGAACAAAGAGCCATACCAGTCTACATTAGGCCAGATATAGGGATTTACCCCATTGCGGGTATTCTCTATCTGTTCTTGAGTATAAAGGATATTACCTGTTCCTTCATTAGTTACAGCTTCATTATACAGCTCCATGTAACGGTATCCGTCTACAAAGCTAGGCACTTTCGTAGGTTGTGTGATATTCGTTTCCACACGCACGCCAATAATAGGCTTCTCAAGGTCGGCACCACTCTTGGTCGTAACAATCATTACACCATTGGCTCCACGCGTACCATACATGGCAGTGGCAGTCGCATCTTTCAAAATAGAGAATCCTTCTATAATTTCAGGATCAAGCGCATCCAAGTCTGCCGAACTCACTTCCACCCCATCCAAAATAATAAGCGGAGAAGTCATACCACTCAAAGTAGAAATACCACGAATGTAAAAATCAGAACCATTACTGCCCGGCTGTCCGCTACGCTGATAGGCAATAACTCCCGAAAGACGTCCGGCAAAAGAGTTAGAAAGATTGGCAGAAGGCACTTTCAAGTCATTAGGACGAACCGTTTGAATAGAACCCACGATAGATTCTTTCTTTTGTCCGGTTCCGAAAGCCGTAACCACAACCTCTCCCAAAGTCTCGCTATCCTCCTTCATTTTAATTCTCAAACTCTTTTGGTCTCCCACTTTCACTTCTTGAGTCTTATAACCAATATAAGAGAAGACTAAAATGTCTTTCGAAGACACATCGATAGAAAATTTACCGTCATAATCGGTAATTGTCCCCAAAGTAGAATTTCCCTTAACTCGGACATTAACACCAATAACCGGTTCTCCTGCTTCATCTACTATAATGCCCTCCACCTTACGATTTTGCTGCACAATAGTAGATTCATCTGTGACAGGAATACCGGATGCACCAATTTCCGGGAAAAAGGAGCATAGCAAAGCTGCCAATAGAAACGTCTTTTTCATAATACTCTCTAAATTTTATGTTAATAAATAATCAATGTCATTTATTTCCCATAAAACGGCTAACACATCATTTGTCGAATCAGTTTATACTCATATTTTAACTCTACTTTAAGCTAATATTTTAACTTAAACTTGATGTTATAACCATCTTTCTTAGTTCCTGTAGAACTAAGTATATCTTATGGCTTTTGTATACTGGGTGCAAATATATAAATTTTTTAAGATATAAAAAGAAATGGAGAGATATTTTTATAAAAAAGAACTAATTATATAAAATAGAGCGTCAAATAGGTTACTTTTATACAAATAAAACATTTTTTTCTCTCTTCCATTTACCATTATTAAACTATATCTCGATAGAATATAAGTAGAATATGGGTAGAATCAATCAATATATACTCTCTCAATATATCATAAATCGGTCCGTTTGCAATATGGAATATTTACGTTTCTTAGTTCTACAGGAACTTTATATAATTACATAAACTTCCCCATCCGATCTGGCTTTAAACCAACCTTCAATATATAAAATAGAAAAAGAGTAGAAATGCTAATTTATCTGTTTCCCAATATATTATGTAAAGGAATACATATATTAGTCACACAGATGATGTGTGTCAACCGTGCACGTAACCATATCAAGTTACGATTAGTGACTGAACAAATACAGCATCAGTGAAAATTTCATAGGCACAACCATCGGTATCCCTGTCCTGTCTACATACTTCCAATAAGTCCATCAATAAAAAGCAAGTAATGCCCGTCCTTATAGAGCAAATACATAGCTTGATGGAAAGCAGGTTGCGATTGCTTAACCACGGACGTGGTTAAGCCTGCCCACCCGGGTGGTTAGAGTTAGTCACAGGGGTGGTTAACGTTAGCCACGACCGTGGTTAAGAGAAAATTCACTTTCATCAATAAAGGAAGAAACGAAAGCATTGTCCGGCGGAATACTTCACGGCCAACCGAAGCTTAAATGATTATCTATGACATCAAGTAGAAGAAAAAACGGAGAAATACCACATTTCACAAACAAACTGTTTCTAAGTTGGATTGCATCAGACCCTATCGCTTGGTAAGAGCACAGCTTTGTCATTACAAATGAGAACTCGACAAAGTGAGGACTTGTACTTTATGAAATGGCGTACCTCTAAACAGAAAAAAATGGAAGTGGCATGGTATCAGATAGAGAAAGAACTCACTGTAATAGATGATATATCTACTGAGCCATTATTAACGGTTGCGTAAGTAAGATAAAATCGGATAGTTAAAAGGGGCTTGGTTGACATTCTGTTGACACAAATAAAAAAGACTCCTAACAAACTGCTGAATAACAATCTATTAGGAATCTTTATTGTGGACCAGCCTGGGCTTGAACCAGGGACCTCCAGATTATGAGGCTCTAAATTTCATCCTATTAAATTGCAATATGTCAACGTATTAATAATCTCATTGGAAGTTTATCAGTCAACAATTAGTCAACAGCTAAACCTATGGTACAAAGTTAAATATTAGTTTCCTATATTCCAAAGAATTGGGTTGTTAGTATGTAACATTCGTAGTGCTTATATAAAAAAGAAAACAGCATAAGAGTTTCCTCAAATGCTGCTTCCTTTAGATTGTTATTCGTTCATGTAATCCACTATCTGCCTAAACACATCACCTGCCATTAATCCACCACTTGCAGGTAGTCCATCTTTATGAATGGAAACAATGATAGAATATTGGGGAGCATTGGTAGGGAAGTAACCACAGAACTCTACAATATAGCTTCCATCTTCAAGCTGTACTGTTCCTGTTTCACCTGCTACCTGTACGTTATCAGACTTGGCTGATTGCGCTAAGCCATCAGTTACCACATATTCCAATGCCTGTTTCAGACTGTCAATGTTGGCTTGACTTGCTATCTGTGGATTGATAACTGTTGTACTGTCTTTGTAAAGTTGAGGTTGTACCATCTTTCCACTATTAGCAATAGCATTATAAAAGGTTAGCATTTGTATAGGGGTAATAGTTTGATTATATCCAATGCAGAACCATGCAAAAGCCGTATTACTCCAACCACTATCTTTAGGAGTAACAAAGTATGCAGGTTTCAAATTAGCTATTCCTGCGATGCTGTCTGGTTTACCATAATTCACCTTATTCAACAGATTGAAGTATGCTTGTGCATCATCTCCAAATGCTTTCTCCGTTGTTTTATAAACAGCAATGTTTGAACTTGAAGCTAAACCTTGCTTGATAGAGATTTCACCATATCCACCTCTATGCCAATTATGGTCTTTTAATTCTCTATCTTGTACAGAATAGCTTCCATCGCCCACATCTACCATATCAGTTAATTTGACTTTACCTGTTTCCAATGCTGCCAATATGGATATAGGGTGCATCAGTGCTGATTCGTGTGCTTGGGAAAAGTTCTCGCAAGGTAGGTAGTCTGCACTATCTTTTCTTTCAACTCCTACCATAGCCTTTATATGCCCTGTCTGGACTTCCATAATGATAGCTTGCCCAGATAAGGCATTGAGTTCTGTTAGTTTGTTCTCCAAAATAGAGGTAGCTTTGACTTGTAAAGTGCTATCTATGTTGGAAACTTGTTTGCCTTCCTGCTGTTTGGATTGGCAGGAAGATATAATTACAAGTAATGTTAAAGGTAAGAGAAACTTTATCATATTTATTCTATTACTTCAAAATTAGCAAATTGATTATCTACGATGCAATCTAATATGTCTTGTGTAAAATAAGCGAATGGAACTTTTATTGCTTTCTCGTCACCGTTAGTTGCTACGACAAAAGTTTCAAAACCTATTGCTTTTGCGATAGATTTTTTAATGCTATCCATATCATAGACTACAATGTAAGCTATTTGATATTTGGAAGATATTTTAATATCTTTAATCCATCCCCATTCTATAAATCCAATATCTCCAACTTGTTCATTTCTTAACCAAATGCCTTCTGGGTGTATTCCAATATATGCGTGGTGGGGTATAAGCATATCTATAGCGAAAACGATAAGCATGATTATTCCAAATCCAGCAAGACCTATCAATTCATTTTGTATCAATTCAAAAGAAATATAACCATAGTCCCAATATTTCTTCCCTACCATCAATGCAATAATAACAACAGCCCAAACAGGTGCTTTCTTTATATATAATTTTAAAGCACCTAATTTGTCATCTGTGACAGAGAGGATGAACTGTTTGCTTACTTCTGAATATTTTCTTCTTCTTAATTCCATGATGTTTTTATTTAATGATTAAAGATAATGCTCATTATTCCTATAATTCCAATAATCACAATTATCCACATTATAAGTTTATATCCTGTGGAGTCATTGTATTGATTTGGCGGATATTTCAAATGAAGTAGTTTGTTTGAAACCGCTTCTGAAATATTGTTTTTTGCAGTAATGGTTAATCCAACATTCATGTCTTGACTGTATGGAGTAATTATCATTTCACCTTTTGAAGGGAGGTTGTCGTAAGTTTCAATACCGTTGGTTGTTTTAACGGATATGTAAATGTGAGAAGCAAAGCGTGTTTCCCATGAGACTGTGACCTTACTTTTTATAATAACTTCGTCTGATGAAAGATTGAAACCTATAATTTGCGGCGCATCATTGTAAAAGCAATCATCGCCTTTTATAAGATGTTCATAAGCCTCTTGTATCTCTTGGAATCTTTCTTTAAAGAAGCTATCCCCATTATGTTTGTCTGGATGAAACTTTACAACGTATTTTTTATATGCACTTTTAATTTCATCTTGGGTAGCATCTTCATTTAATCCTAAGACTTGGTAGTAGTTTTTCATTTTTAATATATTGGTGTAACGATGTATCTTTCTAATTCTGGAACTACAATTACAATAGCTTTCTTCTCATCATATTTATTAGTTCCAAAATGGGTGAATATTCCACTAAACTTAAATTCATTGGCTATGATTTCATTAGGATGTTCTAATGCATACGCTTTTATATCTGCAACCTTTCTTGTGATTTTAAATGAAGTAGGTCCGAATTGAATGTAATCTTTGTTGTTGTCTTCTTCCATTATTTGATTGCATTCATGGATTAGGTCTTTTCCTGTTAAAGACCTTGTATGTTCTTTATATGTGATTTCTGGAGCTTTATAATAATCTATTTCTTTAGATAATGCTTCCTTTTCAGTCATATAAGACAGCTCTTTGATGAATTGAGCTTCCGCCAAATCCATTTGTTGGTTTACAGACTTTGTACAAGAACTGAATCCTGCGCATAATGTAACTATTAATGAAGTTGCTAACAATCTAAATGCTTTCATCTTTTTGGTTTTCTAATATGGTTGAGTTAGTTCTGTATTTATTAGTATTCACCCTTTTCAATATCAATAGTACTATGCTATATAAGCAGATGATTATGCTCGACAGCCAGATAGCATATGAAGGTGATAGTCCTATCCAATAAAAAAACTTCCTTATAGAGTAATAATCATCTATGATTATGCCAGAGAACTCTACTCTAATAGTGTGCATTTTAGGCTGATTTTATAATGGATAAAGAATTAGAGCATAAATTTATTTCCACAGTTATGGCATTTAAAACTATGTATTGCACCATAAGCATTGCGTAGTCCAGTACTTGTACCATTTGCATGGCATATTGCTCCACATTGAGGACATCTGCGTGTTATTTGTTTACGTTTCTGTCTTGCCCAATAACAGATACCAAATAAAAAAGAACCACCTAAAATAGTAAGAAGAATTTCTGATTCCATCTTTCTATAAATTATGCTAACCAAGTTCCCAATGGTTAAGCGATAAAAAATAAGGTGTGGGAACTATTTATGTCTTACCCTAAAGTCTGGCTTCTCGCATTGCCTTGCTGTGGATAAAACAATAGCCCCACACCAATTTTGACAATATCTAATGCCTTATAAAATATAAGGTAGGTATATATCAAATGTGTGGGTGCTACTGCTATCATCTTCACAGCGTTTCAAATTTTGCGAGAATTTGA
>OOAK01000451.1_pt1 | contig 40813 bp, 38 predicted proteins | sample 1671811 | NCBI WGS metagenome assembly OOAK01 (sample SAMN06348195, study PRJEB24527) | human gut metagenome | biome: human gut; feature: ankylosing spondylitis patient; material: feces | host: Homo sapiens | place: China | collected 2015-10 | reverse complement strand
AGACGTCCCGAGTTACCGGTGTGGTAACCGCCGAGGAAGATGGCCTGCCTGTTGTAGGTGCTTCGGTATTAGTGAATGGCACTACTCTTGGTACTATCACGGATATTGATGGTAAGTTTACAATCACGAATGTACCAAGTTCTTCTAAGACTTATTGATATTTTAAAGCCTCTCTTTTTCTTCCTTTTTTATTCTATCTTGTTGTAAATCAGAATATAAGTGCTTCTTTCCGCAACTTGGCTTCCCGGCTCACTTACTATAATCGCAACCTTTTCCCTTTCTTTTTCGATCTCAGTCATCTTTTTCGGGCAGGTACTTGGCTTGTTTTCAGGGGGGCGGATGCTTAGGTTCTACCTTTATTTGAGGCTTTCTATGAGCGATAGGGGCAGACCGGTCTTTTCGGCAATGAGTTGATTGTCAATTCCTTGCTTTTTCATGTCGATGGCTGTCTGAAAGATGTTCAAGGCTTCTTCGCGACCTTTCTTCAGGCCTTCCTCAAGTCCTTCTTCAAGTCCTTTCTTTATTCCTTCCTTTTCCGCTGCATCCATTGTCACCAAATAATCCCGGTACACTTTGACGCTATTGTCGTATAGCTCTCTCTCCTTTGGAGACATAGAAGCCACATCAGCGATCTCTTCGAGTTTTTCGAAGACGGCTTTTCGTGCCTTGAATGGCAGGCGTTTTAAAGTTTCCATATTATTTAATATATAAATCCAACGTTCAAAATTCGTTTCACATTCCTCTTCGCTTTTTTTGAAGAGGGGGAGGGCGATGAATATTTGCCGGAACTTCTCCGAGAAGAGTTCACCTGTCTCCTTGTCTGCAAGAATAACGTCTGTCCGGAGTTTTATGTTCTTGTCCATGATGAAATTCATCAGAAAGACTCCGTAAACAGCTTTTATTTCAAATTTCCAGTCGTGCCCCGTCCGGCCCTGGTTGACGATGGCACGGGAGAGATAGAAGATGGAGCGTTCTTTAAAATTGCTCTGCATGCGGTTTTGCATTTCGACAATTATCTTTTCGCCCGTGTCCGTGGTGCAGTAGACATCGTAGATGATGCCTCGTCCTTCCGGGTAGTCCGGCAGCTGTTCGTTGTTCAAAAACGTTAAGTCGGTTATCACTCGTTCACCTTCGAGAAGGTCGTTCAGAAATTCGATTAGTAAATTCTTGGAGACTTCTCTGCCGAATATTAGTTTGAATCCGTAGTCGGTGAACGGATTGATAAATTTGCTCATTGTTTTGGTTGTTTCTCTTTTATGTTGTAAAGAGATGTTTCTCTTCGCATGTATAGTGAAGAGGCTTTTCTTTATTCTACAAAGATAGGATAAATTATTGTTTTATGATGCGTTTGGCGGGAGAAATAAATGACGTGGGTGCTCAAAAATGTTCATCTCCCTCTTAAAAATGTTCATCTTCCCCTAACTCGCTTTTTGAGGATGCCGTTGTAGGTGTCTTCAAATTCTGCCGAGTGGTTGAGTGCCCAGAGGATGTAGTCGCCCGGCTCGTTCTTTTTGAGCAGGGTGGAGCGGTATTCGGAGCTGAGGACTTTCCATAAGGTGCCGCAGGGACCACCCAGCTTTCTGCGTCGGGCGAGGGCGAGGATGGCTTTCACGGTTGGTTCGTTCCGGATGCCGATGGCGTCCATGTTGAGGCGTAGCAGGGATTCGGAGAATCCTCCGGAAGCAGTGCTTTCGTTCGGGGCTTCTTCCTGCTGACTTCTTTCGTATTGAGTTCCGTTGTGCTTAGCTTCTTCCTGCTGGTTTCTTTCGTATTGAGTTCCGTTGTGCTTGGCTTCTTCTAGCTGGTTTCTTTCGTATTGAATTCCGTTATATCTAGTTTCTCCCTTCTGATCTATTCCTTCATTTCTTCTTTCTTCCTTATTTTCCTCCCCTCTTTTTCCGGACGAGATTTCTAAAGACAAACCTTTGACAGCAACAGGCGCAGCCTGAAAAACGCCGTTTGACGGAACGGGCGGCTGCTCTCTATCCTTCTCCCATTCATTTTCGGTTTTGCTTTGTCTTTCCCTTTCTTTGTCTCTTTCTCTTTCTCTTTCTCTTTCCGGTTTGCTTTTAATCTCAGTATCCGTCTCCGATTTACTTTCGATTTCTGTATCCGTTTCCTGTTTTGTTTGTGGGATTGTTGCTGCAATTTCTCGGTTTTTTGCAGCATTAATTTTCATAGCTGATTCGTCGGTCACTGTTTTTGTAGCATTGATTCCTGTGCCTGCTGCATGGATATTTGTGCCTGTCGTGTCGATTCCTGTCTTTGTTTTAGTAACTTCTGTAGCTGTGATATTGATTCCTGTTTTTATTGCGTTGACTTCTGCGCCTACTATATGGCTTTCCGCTTCATACACTTCTGTACCTTTTGAATTTATATTATTTCTTATTTCTGCGGAATTATTTTCCGTTCCATCCTCTCCTTCCTTGATGAGCCAAAACTGTTCCAGCGGAAGTTTGTATTTCCTTCGGCTGTCGGTAATGATTTTGTGGTATTGCTCTTGGATGGCTTGCGAAGTCAGAATCCCGTACTCCTTATATATATAGGTGTCGAATAGTCCGACGGACAGGCAGTCGTCGATGATGGCCTGCATCTCCTCCTCCTCGCAACATACTTCCTGCGAAATGTCGAACAAGGTATCTTGATTCCATGCGATGTAAAATCCCTTTTCTTTGTAGATGAGGCAGAGCAGGGAAGTGAGTGCGGCAATTCCTGCTGCATGATGACGGTTGGAAATGCGGCGTACCTTCCTGTCTTGGAAGAAGTTGACATCGAGCGGGAAATAATCTAATCCGGGTTTGGAAATACGGGCCATCTTTTTGAATATTTAGAGTGATATTGAATGATAAATAATGAATAAGGCGAATCGGTAATTTTAATTTAGCTCATTTCAGTATGGTGATAAGCTACTTGATAGTCAGTTCTGTCTCTCAACTGGGGGTGACTAGAAAATCGATTCTATCTCTATTCTCCTCCTTCGGGAAGGAGGAGTGGTCGCAGACCGAGGTGGTAGGAGAAATAATGTTTATACCTATTTCTTTGTAAATGATAGGATTATGCATTCACCTACCACCTCCCCCTACGGGTACTCCTCCTTCCCGAAGGAGGAGAATAGAGTTACTATTGCGTACAACTATTCGAGTTACTATTGCGTACAACTACTCCCTAGAACTCCTTTTTCACATCGAAGCAGGGACAGGCTTTCATGTATTCATTGGGTGAGATGATGCCGTCTCCGTTGAGGTCGGGGCTTGTGTCCCGGTGTCCGATGACCTGTTTCACGTTGGGGAAGGCCAGTTGCAGAGATTTCACCAGTCGGATGAGGGCAGTGCGTTGTGCATCTGTCCGTGTGTCGGCGGGGCGGCCTTCCTTGTCCAGCCCGCCGACGTAGCAGATGCCGATGGAACGCTGGTTCCAGCCCATACAATGCGCCCCGTCGAGGGTGACGTCTCGTCCCGGTTCGATGGTGCCGTCGAGGCGGATGACGTAATGATAGCCGATGGACCAGAAGCCACGGGCACGGTGCCAGCAGTCGATATCGGCAGCGGTGATGTCCTGTCCCGCACGGGTGGCGGAACAGTGGATGATGATGGTGTCTTTCATTGCAGAAACTCCTTTCTTTGTCCTCTTTCTCTGGGCAATATATAAGTGTTGAAACCAAAAATAGCGGATTCTTCGGGAGACAGGCGGCGGTAATAGTGTTGCGTCACTGAATGGTGTACGGGAACAAAGAGAGAAATAAGAGGAAGAGGCGATGAAACAAGGGGAGAAGAAACTGACTGCACACATACATTGCCTGCTTCGGACTTCCCGATTGAATTACTCGATCTGCCTGTTCCGAGCAGATTGCCTGCTTCGGACTCTCCGACTGAATTGCTCGATCTGCCTGTTCCGAGCAGATTGCCTGCTTCGGACTCTCCGATTGAATTGCTCGATCTGCCTGTTCCGAGCAGATTGCCTGCTTCGGACTCTCCGACTGAATTACTCGATCTGCCTGTTCCGAGCAGATTGCCTGCTTCGAACTCCCCGATTGAATCAGCTTTGACGGTCAGCACAGGTATTTCGGGTGCTATCAGAAAGCATTCTTCCGAACCGCTTCTTTCGGCTCTTGGCTTTTTCTTCATGGCCGATTGCTTCAGTCTTTCGGGGTGTAATAAATGCAGCACCAACCAATTACGTTGTTTAGGGTTCATTTGTTCCCCTTTTACCAGTGCGTTCATGGATGGATAGGCTTGCAGAATATTTCCTGCCTCGTCCGTTGTGGCACAGGGGACGGGGGAGAGGGCGGGTGACGACGGACGCAGACCGGTCCGGATGGCGTGCATGACATTGTCGTAGGCATCGCACCATTCGAGGTTGGCGACGTGGTTGTTGAGCTTGTTTCCGTCGAGGTGGTTCACTTGGGGGAGACGCTTCGGGTTGGGGATAAAAGCTGTTGCCACTAAGCGGTGTACAGAGTAGCCGACGTATATCCCCTTTTGGCGGATGGCCACGTACTCATAACCTTTTGCGGTAATACTGCTGCTGATTATCAACTTCGATTTGCCTTTGAAACTCAATATCCGCCCGTGGTCTGAAACCATATAGTCGGAATTTGCTTCGATAAATCTCCAATTTTCCATACTTTATTCTTTATATTGTTAATAAAATTACACTTCGTTAAAAAGAAATCCCTTTTCCGAAACCGCCGGGGATAAACGGCGCAGCCTGCATGGTAGAAACGGCGTAGCCTGCAAGGTAGAAACGGCATAAACAAGGACTGTTAAACGGCGTAGCCTCCTTGCTGACATGAGGCGGTTCCGCCCGCTTACTCCGGTCTTTGACCTTTCTCATTTCTCCTCTGCACGGGGTTCGAGCCGTTCGGCACAGTGAATAAGAAACTCCAGCTCCTCCCGACACCCTTGAATGGCTTCGTACAAAGAGTCCACATGATACATTCTGCAAAGCGTTTCCCATTCTTTTCGTTCTTCTGAAGTCATTTGTTCTCCGAAATTAATTTGCTGTCCAAAACTTATCTGCTGCCCGAAACTCATTTGCTCTCCGAATCTCATCTGCTCTCCGAATCTCATCTGCTCTTCGGAACTCATTCGACGCAAAGGAAATTTTCGGCATGAAACGTGCGCCACCCTTTGGCTTCGAGATCGTAGTAGACTACAAACGTATTTTCCGGTCGTGGCATATAGGGGCGGTGAAAACTGTGTTGATATCCGGTGAGCGTGCCGACAGCGTGGCGCACGGTTCCGTCCTGCTTGGTGTAGCAGAATTTCACGTTCTCCCTGTGCATCTTCCGTATCAGTCCACCGATTCGGTGGGCGATGATGAGCGCATCACGCCGGTTCATGTCATTGTTGCGACGGATGACGGCGGCCCGCCTCATGAGCCGTACCCGTGGGAGGGAATGTTGTTTTTTCATTTCAGTCATATGATTCAATTGTTTTTTATTGATTTCGGGGCAAAAGTAGACTGTGGGTAGAATAAAAACCGTTCACGCTTGACTAAAATGAAAAAATATGTAGAAAGAGTCACGCGTGACCCAAAATGTTAAAGGTAAATCCCGAATTTTGTCGGATTAATTTAAATATAATTAGTAATGAACAAAAAAGAAAACTGCCAGAACAGTAGTGAAAGAGAACAACACATTGAAGTAAAAAGGACTGTAAATCAGAAAAGTACAAGTCAGAAAAAAGTAAATCAGAAAAGCATGAGTCAGGAAAAAGCAAATCAGAAAAGCATGAGTCAGAAAAAAGCAAATCAGAGTGGCGAAAAGTCCGTGTATGACGAGAACAGGGATGCCCTTCAGGAAAGAGTCGAAGAGAAGCAATGGAAGAAAAAGCAATGTAATGGCTTGCAGCACAGTGATGACGAAGAAAAACAGAAAGTCATCGATTCGATTATGAAAGTCAGCCGGGATAACGGCTTTGACGACGCTTATCTTCAGCAGCATTCGGACTGTTCGGCATCGTCGATCAAGCGCTTCCACTCGGCCTGGATGGGAAAGAGAATGTCCAATTGGACGACGATTTTTAATTTAGCGCACTGCGTGTCCGTCAATTGTGTCTTTGCCGAAAATCTGGTCGGGATGCTGGTTGTCATTATTATGTTCTTGATTAGAGATGCCGGAATTGTGAGTTATCATATCGACTCGCCCAAGAAAGTGGTGATAGAAATAAATTTCGGTAAAGATAAATTATTGCGCATGAAAGACGAGGAAAAGAACGAAAAAGGAAAAGAAGGTAAAGACGACGAACACCTTTGAGCGACGACAATGATCGGGACAAAGGAAAGAACAACTGACGGAATGAGGTAAGTCCTGTAAGAACTTGGTAGTCTGTATTCGTAAAAAAACGATTCGATATCAGCGATGGACTTCCATTTTATTCCCTTGTTATAATGTCACCACAAATGTAATCATATTATTGAGAAAACCATGCAGAAACGCTTTTATTCTGAAAAATAAGTTTTATTGTTCACTCAGATTTCATATTCGATGTTGACATCCTACGTTTTCTCTTTTAGATATTTATTTGTTTTCCTTTGTCGGTTTCTACCGTATTGCACGTTCGTCATTATTTACAAATTCTAATTATTGCATTCTCAGTTCGGGTAAAACGAATCCGTTTTCCGAGCTGAGAATGCAGATGACGGCTTTTAATAAGTCTGTTTGTTTTTATTTCTTTAGTAATATATTATAAACTGGCAGATAAGTCGCTCTACCAAGTTCTTACAGAACTTACCTTTTTGTATAGTAATATTTAAAGATTTAATAGCAATATTTTAAGATATTCAGTGATCGGTTCCGCAAACAATCAAAACAATCACTATTTATGGAAGCGCGGATAACTCGAAAAACAGCGGCACTTGCAATCTTTCTGATCAGTGCATTTCAGACTTACATTTATGCCGGCCGCCCCTCTTCTTGTCAACTATTAATCATCAATTCCTATACCGAAAACTGTCTGTGGAGCGATGACTTTATGGCCCCTGTCTATAAAGAGTTTCGCGTCCAGAACAGCCCGGTTGACATATGTGCCGAGCACATGGAACTGATGGCGACCGTTGTCCCGGATATGCGCAAACAGGTCTTCATGTCCGACAGGCGCTGGATCAGTGCGCAATGCAGGAAAGAAGCGGAGGAAGTGATGCCTTTCCTGTTGATCGGCGGCTATTTCTGGACAGACAGTGAAATAAAGAAACATCTGCTCCCGGTGATCAAAAGCCGCCTGGACGGAGCGTCGCATCCGCACAGAGTGGAAACGGCAGCGATGGGGACGCCCCCGTCCGTCATCAATTATGCCGACTACGTAGAGAGCGGACTGTTGCTCGGCCTGTGTCCCGACGACACTGTTTTTGGTATGAAGCCCCCCACTTTTTTCGAGCGGAACAAATATTATCTGGCCCTGTTTTTCTCTTTGATGGCACTGGCCGTCATCTATGTGATATGGCTCCGGAGGGCGCTGCATGAGAGGAGCAGGCGGCTGGAGATCATGAGGAGCTATAGCAGTCTGGTCGAAAACATGCCCGTTCTCTATGCCCGTGTCGAGCTCATATTCGACCCCGGTGGCCGGATTATCGACTATGTCTACCGGGAAGTGAATCCCACTTTCGAGAAATACATCCTGCCCAAAGAAAAAATACTGGGAAAGAAATACAGCGAACTCAATCCGGATTATTCGCCGGAACTGCCCGACAGGTACAGCGAACTGAATGACAACAAGCAAATAACCTTTCAGTATTATCTGGAGAAGACGAAAACTCATCTGACCGTCATCTCCATACATTCCAAAACGAAAGGCTGCGTCGATGTCTTTGGTGTGGACAATACCGAACTGGTGCTGACGCAGCAAATGCTGAAATCCACCAACCATAAGTTGTCCGCCGCCCTCGACGCTGCCGACATGACCCCTTGGAAATGGGATTTGCGGACCGGCCTCCTCTCGTGCAACGTCAGCCACGACTTGTACGTCACCGAAGAGGAGGTGACGCACGACGGCAACCTGATTATCGTGCCCACCTCCGCCTGTTTCGCGAAAATCTGCGATGAAGACCGCGAACGCGTGCGGGACGCCTTCGAGCGCCTCGCCAATGGCGAAACGCAGAAAATGCGCGAGGAATATCGGGTAGGCAGACAGTGGCTTCCCTCCCCGCAACAGAATGAATGGGTAGAAGTGCGCGCAGCCGTGGACGAGCGCGACGCGAACGGAAAACCGCTGAGCCTTATCGGCACTTCGATGACCGTCACCCAACGAAAGGAAATGGAGGAAGCGCTCGTACAGGCAAAGGTGAAAGCCGAGGAGGCGAACACGCTCAAATCTTCTTTCCTCGCCAACATCAGCCACGAAATACGCACTCCCCTCAACGCCATTGTCGGCTTTTCCTCGCTGCTGGTGTCGGCGGAAAGGGGGATTTCGGAAGAGAAACAGGAATATATCAACATCATTGAAAACAACAACACACTCCTGTTGCAGCTTATCAGCGATGTGCTCGACCTTTCGAAGATCGAAGCCGGAACGATGGAGTTCGACTACGCCCCGGTAGATGTGCACGGCCTGTTTATCGAACTCGAAGATACGTTCCGGTTGAGGAATAAAAAGTCCGGCATCTGTATCTGCTATCACCGCCGGACGACCGAATGTGTCGTAAAGGCGGACCGTAACCGTCTGGTACAGGTGATGATGAATCTGATGAATAATGCCGTGAAGTTTACCGGGGAAGGCAGCATTGAGTTCGGGTTTGATGTGCGCGAAGACGGTTTCCTGCATTTCTATGTCACCGACACCGGTTGCGGGATACCGGAGGAACGGTTGGAAGAAATCTTCGGGAATTTTGTCAAACTCAACAGCTTTGTGCAGGGCACGGGACTCGGACTCACCATTTGCCGGGCAATCGTCGAAAGGATGGGAGGAAAGATCGGTGCTGTCTCACGGCTGGGTCAGGGGAGTACTTTTTGGTTCACGCTGCCTTATACGGCCAACGAAGAGAAGGTTTGAAAGGGACGTGGCGTGACGGAAATATACTTGCTTCCCGAAGAATGGGACTTTTTAGTCAGCCCCTTCCCGAAGGGAGGGGAAGCCATGCGGATAGTCAGCTCGAATCAAGGCTCCCCCAAGAAACGGAAGATGAGCCCTACTTGCGCCGGAGTGAGCAGGATGGCTTTCTCGGAATATCCCGTGCGGGCGAGTTCGTTTTGTAGTGCCGTGTTCTTGGCGATCCAGCTGCGGAGAGTGCGGCGTGCGGAGGCGGGCTGTATGTGGGGCAGGTAGAGAGTGGCCAGTTGGCTTTTGCTGTATGCCTGTATGCGGGGCAGGGTTGCATTTTCTTCGGAAGTTGGTTTCATGATTTTTGCTTTCATTGTCTTTTGATACTGCTTTTACTATCTTTTCTATATTTCTTTCTTTCATTTTCGTTGCCAATGTAAAGGTACGCCTTTTTTAGTCGTTTGGTGTTGCTTTGTACAGAAGTCCTTGGAGGCAGTATTTGTGCGAAGCTGTGCCGACTGGTGCTCTTCCGTTACAAGTCGTTACATCGTGTATCCGGACTTTTTTGCCATCGCCTACTTTTGTCACCGTAATCGATTGCACATAGAAAACTTACATCAACCATTAAAAAAAGAAAGGAAAACAACCTTATGCCATTAATTTACAAACCTTACCAGGCGAATATCGCCAACAAAGCGGGACAGAAACTGTATTACCCCCGCCTCGTGAAATTCTCGAAAATGGTCAACACGCAGAAGATGGCGGAGCTGATCGCCGAGAAGGCTTCTCTGACACCGGGTGATGTCCACAACGTGATTCGAAACTTGATGTCCGTGATGCGTGAACAGTTGCTCAACAGCCGCACAGTACGTCTCGAAGGCTTGGGCACATTTACGATGATCGCCAAAGCCGGAGGAAAGGGAGTCGTGTTGGAAAGTAAAGTCAGCAGTTCGCAGATCGTTTCGCTGCGCTGTCAGTTTACTCCCGAATATACCCGTTCTGCCGATGGCGTCACTACCCGTGCACTGACTTCCGGAGTAGAATTTGTCCACGTCAAGGACGTAGCGGGCGGCTTTGTGGACGACGATGATAAAAATCATTCGGGAGGCGGAGACACTCCCGGCGGAGGAAGCACTCCCGGAGGCGACGACGATGAGGCTCCGGACCCAACCGTTTAATGAGGCTGAATCGCTGACTCACTAATGCATGATCGGTTCCCTTATTAAATTGCTCCATTCACTCTGTTTTTTAACTCTAAAGAAGGAAGCTATGAAATTATTTTTAGAAAAGTTATTGGATATTTTGGAAGCACTCTTGCGCTTCCGTCGTCGGAAAGCTAAAAAGACGGGAGATTCATAAACCGACCTCCTCTCTTAAAAACTAGAGAATCCCCTTTTATTTAAAACCGTATCTGTCTATGATATGGGGTTGAATAAAGGGGATTTTTGTATGGGAAAGTAATAGGTAATTGTATAGTAATAGGTAGTGGAATTTAATTCATTTCATTTCTTGTGCGAAATGATTCATACCTGCTCTGAGATGTAGGATTTATGGAAAAGTGTATTATCAAAAAATGGGTCACCTATACCCCTGTTTGCTACATTATGTTTTTTGAGCCCGATAATGCGGTAGTTGGAGAATTTTGACATCTATAAAAGAATATCCCGGCAGATTGGATAACAGTCAACCGCCCAACCATAAAAAGGGCTGCCCCAATTCTACTTGGGAGCAGCCCTTCTTGCTTTTTCCGGTTTATCTCTAATGCATTTTATTTAATCAGATAGACTTTTTGAAGATAAACCCTTTTGTTGTGTGCTTTTGGGGGATGAGCCACCTTACGGCATTTCTGTTTCCATTTGGAATTTCCGGCTTACCTTCATCAGGTTAATGATGTAAGTCACTACATTTTGAGCTTCCTGCACCATGGTCAGATAAACCATACTTACCCGGATACTGCCCGACTGGCTTTGGATGCGCTGCAACTCTTTGCGTTTCAGTTGCGATAGCTGTCCGTTGAGGTCGTTGGCACGGCGGATTTCCTCTTCCATATTCTGATAATCGTTGTTTTCCAACTTCTTGCGGCATTGCTGAATCAGATAAGTGATGTCCTCGGCCACGTCGCTGAATTCACCTTTCTGAATGGCGTCGAGCGGGTTGAAGTTGTTGTCGATGTGTTCAAGACACGGTTCGCAGAGGCGCGAGATGCTGTACACCAGTTCGCTGGCGAAGTCGTTGCCTTGATAGTAGTAGAGTCCTTTTTCGAGCACGGTGTTGTTGTCGAGGCGGCACATGGCAACGGTTCCGGTGCGTTTCATCTGCTTGATGAGTTGCTTTTCGAATTTCGTGGAACCCATGGCACGACGCAGTCCGCGCAGGTTTTCGTGTATAAAGGAGGTGACGGTCAGTTCGAAATTCGTTTCGGCGTACTCCAGCACTTTGGCGAGTTCTTCGCGGGTATGTTTACGCATCAGTTGCAGCGCTTCTTCGCTGTCGGCGGTCTGCATGAGTTGTTTCAGCGTTTCGTTGCCTTTCTCTTTCGCCTTGCGTTTCTTATACATCACTTGGCTGCGGATGAGGATGAAAATCGCTATTCCGATCAGTGCGATGATGGAGATGTTGCCGCCGTAGTGCAGCACGAGGGCTACGAAGAAGCAGATGGTGAAGGCGGCTCCGGCAGTGATGAACCAGCCGCCGATGACGCTCAGAACGCCTGTGATGCGGTAGACGGCGGAGTCACGTCCCCATGCACGGTCGGCGAGCGACGTACCCATTGCTACCATGAAGGTGACGTAGGTGGTAGAGAGCGGCAGTTTCAGCGACGTTCCCAAGGCGATGAGCAGCCCGGCGAGGACGAGGTTGACAGAGGCGCGGACGAGGTCGAAAGCGGCTCCGTCGGCTATGATGGCTTCGTTTTTGCGGAAACGGGAGTTGATCCACTGCTTCGTGCTTTCGGGCATGATGCGGGAGGTGCCGTTGGCAAGTGTCATGCTGAAACGTACCAGTGTGCGTGCCATCGGGGTGCTTCCGAAGTTCTCTTCTCCTTCATCCTGACGGGAGAGGTCTACCGAGGTCTTGATGACGGCGTGCGCCTTTTTGGAGGTGCAGAGGGCGTAGACCATGATGGCGCCGGCACCGATAAGGAAGTACCACGGTGTCTTGGCGGGGCCTAGCAGCGAGGTCATCAGGAAGCTGTCCGGACTTGCTCCGGCTCCGTTGGTGGTGTAGTCTATGAAGGAGGAGTAGCCTGCGAGGGGGACTCCGATGAAGTTGACGAGGTCGTTGCCGGCGAAGGCGAGGGCGAGAGCAAAGGTGCCCATCAGCACCACTACTTTGAAAACGTTGACTTTGAGCCAGTGCAGCACTTGCATCAGTGCCGTGAAGAAGACGAAGAAGCTGGCGATGAGCAGCAGCGTGTTGTCCTGTATCCACTGTTTGTTTTCGGGGGTCATGAAGGAGCTGTCTTTCAGCCCTTTGATCAGCATGAAGTAGATGATGGAGGTGGCGGCGATCCCACCGAAAAGGCCGATGCTGTATTTGATGTTTTTCGTGTAATTGAACGTGAAAACGATGCGGGCGAGCCACTGTACTAACATACCGAAGAAGAAGGCGATGGCTACGGACACGAAAATGGCCATGATCACGGAAAGTGCTTTGTCGGTGTTGATCAGATCGCCCAACGCAAGGGTGGCGTCATTGTTTACTTTGATCAGGGAGAGGGCGAAAGTTCCTCCGAGCAGCTCGAAGACCAGTGAGACGGTCGTGGAGGTGGGCATGCCCATAGAGTTGAAGACGTCCAGAAGGACTACGTCGGTCAGCATGACGGCGAGCAGTATACACATGATTTCGGCAAAGTAGAAATGCTCGGGCTGATAGATTCCGTGACGGGCTATATCCATCATGCCATTGGACAGGGATGCGCCAATGAAAATACCGATCCCGGCTATGAAAAGAATGGTTTTGAACGAAGCGGCCTTGGCGCCTACCGCCGAATTCAGAAAGTTGACTGCATCATTACTGACTCCGACGATGAGATCGAACACGGCCAGCACGAACAGGAAAATGATAATGCATAAGTAAATTGTCTCCATAAAGAAAGTTGTGTATGTTTATTTATGGAGGCAAAGAACGGAGTTTAACGTTGCGGAAAAATGTCATACGTGTTACATTTCTGTTACAATGTCTTTTTTGAGCCATTCATAAAAATCGTATTGGGCACGGACAGCAGGGGTGCCGGACGCTCTTTTTTTGAATACGTTTTGCAGTTTGTCGTCTACCCAACAGGCTTTTTGGTTGTCAGCGAGCTGGATATGGAGCATTTCGATCAGACTGGCGCGCAGGTCAGGGTCGAGGATGGGGGTGACGGCTTCGATACGGCGGTAGAGGTTGCGGCGCATCCAGTCGGGCGAGCCCATGTATACTTTGGGGTGCCCTTCGTTGCCGAAATACCAGATGCGGGCGTGCTCCAGAAAACTGTCGACAATGCGGGTGACACGGATGTTACGGCTGTATGACTGCTCTGGTATGAGGCAGCAGATGCCGCGGACGATGAGGTCGATCTGCACGCCGTGTTCGGAGGCCTCGTAGAGTCGGTCGATCATTGCGGGGTCTTGGAGGGCGTTCATTTTGAGGATGATACGTCCGCCTTTGCCTTGGTCGGCAAGGGATATTTCACGGTCGATGAGGCGGTTCAGTTCCGGTATGAGGTTGAAGCGGGCGACGAGGAGCGTGGTGAATTTCGGGTCTTCCTTGCCTTGCAGGGTGCGGAATAGGTTGTAAAGGTCGTTCACTATTTCCTTGCGGCAGGTGAAAAGTCCGCAGTCGGCGTATAGGGTGGCGGTCTTTTCGTTGAAGTTGCCCGTGCTGATGTAGGCGTAGCTGGGGATTTTCTCTCCGTTCAGTCCGCGGCGACGGACGAGGGCCACTTTGGCGTGTACTTTTAGTCCGGGGATGCTGTAAATGATCTTGATGCCGGCGGCTTGCATCATTTCGGCGGTGGCGAGGTTGTTCTCTTCGTCGAAACGGGCTTTGAGCTCGACAAATACGGTGACTTTCTTGCCGTTCTGCGCGGCGGCTATCAAGGTGTTGATGACGGCTGAGTTTTCGGCTACACGGTATTGGGTGACCATGATTTCACGCGTCTCCGGATTGTGCACTGCTTCGTAGAGGAAGTGGGTGAAATGCTCGAAGGAGTGGTACGGGTAATACAGCAGCAGATCCTTTTGGGCGACGTAGTTGAAGATCGATTCTTTTTCGTCGAGGACGTTCAGCTTCATCGGTTGCGGCTTTTCGATGCGGCGTAGAGACTTGTTCGGGTTGGGCAGGTGGCGCAGGTCTTCGAGGTTCAGGTGCTTGTCGCCGGGGACGAGTTCGTCACGGTGGATGCGGAAGGCGTCGACCAGAAAGTCGAGGAAGTCTTGCGGCATGGCACGGTCGTAGACAAAGCGGCAGACGTCGCCTATCTTGCGTTTTTTTACCTTCTTTTTCAGTTGGGCTACGAGGTCGGCGCTGCTGGCGGTGTCATCTATCAGAATGTCGGCGTCACGGGATATTTTGATGCAGTAGCTCGAATCGACGTCGTAGCCGGGGAAAATAAGGTTGAGGTTCGCTTTGATGATGTCCTCGGTGAACATGATGTAATAGTTGTCTCCACGGGGCGGAAGTTCGATGAAACGGGGCACTTTGGCGTACGGCTGCTTCATGACGAAATAGAAAGGCTGCCGGTTGGCGGGGTTCCTGTTTTCCTTCGGATAGAGGCGGATGGCGAGGTAGAGCCGGTTGTCTCGCAGAAAAGAGACGATTTTGTCTTTCGATACGGGCACGGGTTGCAGGTAGGGGAAGATTTCTTCCCGGAAAAAGTCCTTGATAAACTGCTGGTGAAACGGTTCCACGTGTCTGTCCTGGTAGAAGATGATGTGGTTTTTGCGCAGGGCGGGCAGTATCTTTTCTTCGTAAATGCGTACACGGTCGTCCAGCTGGCGGTTTACTTCGTGGTTGATTTCTTCCACGAGTTCGCGGGCGGATTGTACGGTTTCTTCATCGCTCTCCGTTGCGCCGGATGCCACGGCCTTGTGGTCCGCCACCCGGATTTTGTAAAATTCTTCCAGATTGGAGGAGTAGATGGAGATGAAATTGATGCGCTCGTATAGCGGCAGGTGCTCATCCAGCGCTTCGAGCAACACCCGATAGTTGAATGAGAGCCAGCTGATATCACGTTTGAAATAATTATATTTGCTTTCCATGTGCTTTAAGATTTTCCCAAATATAGTATCTTTGCAGGACTAAACAAAGAAAATTATGACAAGAATTGGATTATTGTCCGATACCCACGCTTATTGGGACGAAAAATATCTCGAATATTTTGAATCGTGCGACGAAATCTGGCATGCCGGAGATATCGGTTCGGTAGAAGTAGCCGAGAAGCTAGCGGCTTTCCGTCCCCTGCGGGCAGTTTACGGCAACATAGACGGGCAAGAAATACGGAAGATGTTCCCGCAGGTGAACCGCTTCACGGTGGACGGTGCGGAAGTGCTGATCAAGCATATCGGCGGGTATCCGGGCAAGTACGACCCTTCGGTTATCGGCAGTTTGATGGCCCGTCCGCCGAAACTTTTCATCAGCGGACACTCCCATATATTAAAGGTGAAATACGACAAAACGTTGGACATGCTGCACATCAATCCCGGAGCCGCAGGGATGTCCGGTTTCCATAAAGTGCGGACAATGGTGCGCTTTGTCATCGACAACGGAACGTTCAAAGACCTCGAAGTTATTGAACTGGCAGGATAGATTTCTTACAATTCATTTTGTCACGTCAGATTTCTTTCCGACCTTTGCACACAGTAAAATGAATAACTCAGACGACAATGAAAGGAATTATTCTGGCCGGTGGAAGCGCCACTCGTCTTTATCCGCTTTCCAAAGCGATTTCCAAACAAATCATGCCTGTATACGACAAGCCGATGATCTATTATCCGCTGTCTACGCTTATGCTGGCAGGGATACGGGAGGTCTTGGTCATCTCTACTCCGCGTGATTTGCCGATGTTTCGGGACTTGTTGGGCTCAGGTGAGGAGCTCGGGATGTCTTTCTCTTACAAAATACAGGAGCAGCCTAACGGACTGGCACAAGCCTTTGTGTTGGGAGCTGATTTCTTGAACGGTGAGGCAGGTTGTCTGATACTTGGGGACAATATGTTTTATGGACAAGGGTTTTCCGCTATGCTCCGGCGTGCTGCCGGTGTGGAGAAGGGAGCCTGCATCTTCGGCTATTATGTGAAAGATCCTCGGGCTTACGGTGTAGTGGAGTTCGACGAACAAGGCAAAGTGATTTCTCTGGAAGAAAAGCCACTGGTGCCGAAAAGTAATTATGCCGTTCCCGGACTTTATTTCTACGACGCTACCGTGACGGAAAAAGCGGCTTCTCTCCGCCCTTCGGCACGTGGAGAATATGAGATAACGGACCTGAACCGCCTGTACCTCGAAGAAGGAACACTGAACGTGGAACTGTTCGGACGCGGATTCGCGTGGCTGGATACCGGAAACTGCGACAGCCTGCTCGAAGCCTCCAACTTCGTGGCTACCATTCAGAACCGGCAAGGCTTCTACGTCAGCTGTATCGAAGAGATAGCCTGGCGGCAAGGATGGATTTCGTCCGGACAATTGCTGCTGCTCGGACAGAAACTCGAAAAGACCGAATACGGTAAATACCTGATAGAACTGTCTAAACAACCCTTGAAATAAACATAAATAATCATATATGAAAACTTATCTGGTGACCGGTGCCGCAGGATTTATTGGCGCCAATTATATTAAGTATATCTTGGCCAAGCACAGCGATATAAAAGTGGTGGTTCTTGACGCCCTGACGTATGCGGGTAATCTGGGAACTATTGCCAAAGATATCGACAACGAACGTTGTTTCTTTATCAAAGGAGACATTTGCAGCCGCGAAGTGGTGGACAGCCTTTTTGCCGAATACCGTTTCGACTATGTCGTGAACTTCGCCGCCGAAAGCCATGTAGACCGCAGTATCGAAAACCCGCAACTGTTTCTGATCACCAACATCCTCGGTACGCAGAATCTGCTGGATTGTGCCCGCCGTGCCTGGGTGATGGGCAAGGACGAACAGGGATATCCTACCTGGAGAAAAGGAGTGCGCTACCATCAGGTATCTACCGACGAGGTGTACGGCTCACTCGGTGCGGAAGGCTACTTCACGGAAGAAACCCCGCTTTGTCCGCACAGCCCGTACAGCGCTTCGAAAACCAGTGCCGACATGGTAGTCATGGCTTATCACGACACTTATAAAATGCCGGTAACGATCACCCGCTGTTCCAACAACTACGGCCCCTATCATTTTCCCGAAAAACTGATTCCGCTGATTATCAAGAATATACTCGAAGGCAAACATCTGCCTGTCTACGGTGACGGAAGCAACGTGCGCGACTGGCTTTACGTAGAAGACCACTGCAAAGCGATCGACTTGGTAGTGCGCGAAGGCAAAGAGGGCGAGGTGTACAACGTAGGTGGTCACAACGAAGAAACCAATCTTGAAATTGTGAAGCTGACCATTGCCACTATCCGTAAACTAATGACCGAGAAACCGGAATATCGTCAGGTCCTTAAAAAGAAAGTGAAAGGTGAAGACGGAGAAATCTCCGTTGACTGGATCAACAACGATCTGATCACTTTTGTCAAAGACCGTCTGGGGCACGACCAGCGTTATGCCATTGATCCCACGAAGATCACGAACGCCTTGGGCTGGTATCCCGAAACGAAATTTGAAGATGGCATCGTGAAGACAATCGTATGGTATCTTGAAAATCAAGACTGGGTGGAAGAGGTGACCAGCGGAGACTATCAAGGTTATTACGAAAAGATGTACGGAAAATAAATCAATGTCGGATCAAGAATCCTATTGATAGCAAAATACCCATTAACAGCATATTACGTGAAGTCTCACCTAGTATGCTGTTTAATTTTTTACCACTGTGAATCTGCACCATCCGTCTCCATGTGAGGACATGAGGAATCAGGTAGAGTAACGGAAGAAGTGCGGCAAACAAGTGTCCTTCGAAGAAGAACCAGAAACACAGAAGACTTGCTGCCACCCCCAGCATCAAATAAAGATAACGTCCGAACTTCTCGCCAAAACGAACGATGACCGTCCGCTTTCCGCTCCGTGCATCCGCTTCACGGTCTCGGTAATTGTTGACTACCAGCAAGGTATCAATCAGCAGTCCGCAGATCAGAGAAGCTACCGTTGTGTCCGAAGTCCATGTCAGCGCTTGTACGTAGTACGTTCCACCCACGGGGACGAATCCGAAAAATACGATGACCAGAACATCGCCCCAGCCGTTGTAGGATAATGGATAAGGGCCTGTGGTATAGAGGAAAGCGAAGAGTACGCAGAGAAGCCCTACTATGATCAGCTCCCATCCGGCATAAAACAGCAGCGCAGATCCGATCAGACAGGCGAACAGGACGGTGACGATGATTCCGTTTCGCATGGCTCTCGGTGAAATCCAGCCTTGTGCGCAGGCTCGTTCCGGTCCCAGCCGGTCTTCGCGGTCGGTTCCTTTGAGGTAGTCGAAGAGGTCGTTGATAAAATTGGCGGCAATTTGCATCAGACCGGCGAACAGGCAGCAGATAAGGGCCGGCAACCATTGAAAATGTCCATCCATATAAGCAAGTGCGCTACCGATCATGACCGGCGTAATGGCTCCTGTCAGAGTTTTGGGACGTGCTGCTAATATCCACGCACGCAGCGAGTTACGCTTTACTTCTTCCATGCTTTAATATATAATAATAAGTTTTGACGGACAAAGATACATGATTTTTCCTATCTTTGCGCCTCAAATAGTGGGGGAATGTGTTATATGTAGAAGAAAATAAACCAAAGAAGATGAAAAAAATAAATTACCTGTTCATAATATTCGTATTATTCCTGTTCGTATCTTGTAAGTCAAAGAAGAATGTTGTATCGATCCTGCCTCGTCCTGTGCTCAATGTCGATTCCGTCCGTCCGGACAGTTCCGCCGCTATCGACGGCCTGTTTGCTCCGGATCATTCTCAGCTTGCCGACTTGAAAGTTTCGACGAAAAAGCAGAAGAAAACAGCGAAGAAAGAAGCTGCGACCGAGCAGGAAGAACGTAATTTGGTACTTCGCGGAACGAAGATCACGTCTTCTACCGTGAACGTCCCTGCCACTTATAGCGGCATAGACCGTGTCGTGGAATATGACTTCACCCACCGTGATGTCCCCGAAGCCTTCGAAGGCTTCCGCATCGCCTTCATTTCCGACTTGCATTACAAGAGTCTGCTGAAAGAGAAAGGCTTGAACAACCTTGTCGATCTTTTGATCGCCCAGAAACCGGACGTCTTGCTGATGGGAGGAGACTATCAGGAAGGCTGTGAATACGTAGAACCGTTATTTGCCGCATTGGCCCGTGTGAAAACACCGATGGGAACTTTCGGAGTTATGGGAAATAATGACTATGAACGCTGCCATGACGAAATAATCCGCACGATGAAGCATTACGGAATGCGTCCGCTGGAACACGAAGTCGATACATTACGCAAAGACGGTCAGCAGATTATCCTTGCCGGAGTACGCAATCCTTTCGACTTGAAACAAAATGGGGTGTCGCCCACACTGGCGCTTTCTCCCAACGACTTCGTTATCTTGTTGGTGCATACTCCCGACTACGTGGAGGATGTTTCGGTGGCCAACACGGACATCGCTTTGGCAGGACATACTCATGGTGGACAGGTACGCGTATTCGGTTACGCCCCGATACAGAACTCCCACTACGGCACCCGCTTTCTGACCGGACTGGCGTACAATTCAACTAAAATGCCATTGATTGTTACTAATGGGATCGGTACTTCTCAGATGCCTGTGCGCATTGGTGCTCCGGCGGAAATCATAATGATTACGCTTCATCGTCTCAAAGAGTAGATGATCAGTGCTCCCTTATACTCTGTCGGATATATTCTCTAATATACTCCCAAACCTTTGGATGCAAGAAGTATCTTACATCTTTCTTCTCATCAAGTGCCTGACGGATAAACGTAGAACTTATTTCAAAGGTAGGTGAATGGACCAGACGGACTGTTTCGGGCAGCTCGTTTTCATTTACCGGGAATCCGGGGCGGGGATAGATAAGAATACGGTTTTCTTTGATGATGCGCTCCGATTGATACCAGCGGTCGAAGCGGGCCCAGTTATCCGAGCCGATAATTAAGTAGAAGTCCCGTTCCGGATAAGTTTCATGTAGCTTTTCCAACGTATGTACGCTGTATGAAGGGCGGGGCAGATGAAACTCGAAGTCTGAAGAGCGGAAGCGGGGATATTCTTCTGTGGCAAGTTCTACTAACCGGAGACGCAGGTCGTCCGGCCATAGCTCCGTTCCCGCTTTCAGTGGGTTTTGCGGGCTGACCATAAACCAAATTTCGTCCAGTCCTTCATACTCGCAAAGATAGTTGGCCAAGGCCAGATGTCCGATGTGTACCGGATTGAATGACCCGCTGAAGATTCCGGTTTTTAGTTTTTGTCTTTTCAGAGACTCTTTCATTCCTTATTCAGAAATTCTTTGATAACTTTCAGTGTCTCAGCCTTTGCCGCCTCCAGATCATCATTGACGATGACACGATCAAACTGGGGAGCAAAAGTCATTTCGTATTCCGCCTTTGCGATGCGGCATTCGATTACTTCGGGCTCATCCGTGCCCCGACCCGTCAGCCGACAGCGGAGTTCTTCGATGGAGGGCGGCTGTACAAAGATGGACAATGCACGCTCACCGTAATACTTTTTGATGTTGCATCCGCCTACTACATCCAAGTCGAATACTACGTTCTGCCCCTTCTCCAACTGCTTTTCCACTTGTTCTTTCAGCGTTCCGTAATACCGATCCTTGTATACTTCTTCGTATTCCAAAAACTCGTTGTTCTCAATGCGACAACGGAACTCTTCGGGAGTAAGGAAGAAATATTCGACCCCGTGTTTCTCCGTCCCGCGCGGTGGGCGGCTGGTTGCAGAAATGGAGAACGCGAGATTTAAGTTCTGCGTCAGCAGATAGTTGATAATAGTCGATTTGCCCGAACCGGACGGGGCAGAAAAAATAATTAACTTGCCAGTCATTTGTTTAATTGAGAATTGAAAGTTGAAAACTGAAAATGTCGACATTTTCAATTTTCAACTTACTATTAAATAATTACATTACGTTCAGCACCTGTTCCTTGATCTGTTCCAGTTCATCTTTCATTTGCACAACGATTTTCTGCATTTCGGCATGGTTGGACTTGCTGCCAAGCGTATTGATTTCCCGTCCCATTTCCTGAGCGATGAAACCGAGCTTTTTGCCTTGTCCGTTGCCGCTTTCCAGCGTGCTGATGAAATATTTCAGGTGGTTGGTGAGGCGTTGTTTTTCCTCGTTGACATCCAGCTTTTCGATGTAATAAATCAATTCTTGTTCCAGCCGATTCTTGTCATAGTCCGTGTTGAGTGTCTTTTCGAGCGCATCGGTGATACGTTCCTTGACTTTCTCCACCCGTTCTTTTTCGTAAGGAGTTATCTTTTCGAGCAGCAGTGCGATGTTAGCTATCTTTTCGCGGAACTTCTTTTCCAGTGCGGCGCCTTCCTGTTTGCGAAAGTCTACCAGATGACCGATTGCTTCGAGAACGGTGGCACGTACCATTTCCCATTCTTCTTCCGTCAACTCTTGGATTTCAGTCTTAGACATAACGTCCGGCATACGGAGCAACGTCTGAAACCAGTCGGTGGGGACGGGGATGCCGAGATTTTCCGAGATCGCCTGAATCTGTTTGTAGTAGCCTTCCACCAACACTTGGTTGATAGGAGTCGCGCTTTCCGCACTCTCTTTTTTCTCTATCCAGAGGCTGAAGTCCACCTTTCCACGCTCCAGCACTTTGGAGATTTCGTTGCGGATTTCGATCTCTTTTTCACGATAAGCCGGAGCGATGCGAGTGGAAAGATCCATAGCCTTGCTGTTGAGCGACTTAATTTCTACATTTATTTTTTTATCAGGGAGTTCGGCTGTAGCTTTGCCGTAACCTGTCATCGATTGTATCATAAATCTTAAAGTTTTGTGCAAATTTACACGATTATTTTAAGAATTGGAAATTATCATGTAAATTTGCGACAATTTAATAAGCTGATTTTTATGTCGTGTATACTGAATATTGAAACCTCTACCACTGTTTGCTCGGTAGCGGCAAGTCAAGACGGACAGACGATTTTTGTGAAAGAAGACTTGAAGGGCCCTTCACACGCCGTGTCTTTGGGAGTATTTGTTGATGAAGCGTTGTCGTTCATTGATAGTCATGCCATACCTTTAGATGCAGTTGCAGTGAGTTGCGGTCCGGGATCATACACAGGATTGCGGATTGGAGTTTCGATGGCAAAAGGCATTTGTTACGGACGGAATGTACCCTTGATCGGTCTTCCTACGCTCGAAGTGCTGAGTGTGCCCGTGTTGCTGTATCACGATTTGCCGGAAGATGCGTTGCTCTGCCCGATGCTCGATGCCCGCCGTATGGAAGTGTACGCTGCCGTTTACGACCGTGCCTTGAACGTGAAGCGTGCTATCGCCGCCGATATTGTCGATGAGAATTCCTATCTGGAGTTTCTGAACGAAGCGCCCGTTTATTTCTACGGAAATGGAGCCGCCAAGTGTCGTGAGAAGATTACGCATCCGAATGCGCATTTTATCGATGACATTCATCCGTTGGCGAAGATGATGTATCCGCTGGCAGAAAAAGCAGTTGCCAGAGAAGACTATAAAGATGTGGCCTACTTCGAACCTTTCTATCTGAAAGAATTTGTAGCCTCGTTGCCGAAGAAGTCGCTTCTTGAATAACGCACTTCAGTAGAAAAAAGTGCCTCAGTAAGTGAACCGCCTTTGGCGGGAAACAGTGATTAGTGAGTGACCGTCGTCCTCCGACTTTTAATTTTTAATTTCAAAACTTTTAATTTAAAAGATGCAATACAATACCCAGCAGAAAAGAATGCCGCTTCCCGAGTACGGCCGCAGCATACAGAACATGGTAGATTATGCGTTGACCATTCAGGACCGTGCCGAGCGTCAGCGTTGTGCTAACACAATTATCAACATTATGGGAAATATGTTCCCCCATTTGCGTGATGTGCCCGATTTCAAGCATAAACTTTGGGATCATCTGGCCATCATGTCCGGTTTTGAGCTGGATATTGACTATCCCTACGAAATCATCCGCGAAGACAACCTGGTGACCAAGCCGGAACCGATCCCATATTCTACTACCCGCATGCGCTACCGCCACTACGGACACACGCTGGAAGTGCTGATCAAGAAAGCCTGCGAACTTCCCGAAGGAAACGACAAGAGAAATCTGACAGCCATGATCTGCAACCACATGAAGAAAGACTACATGGCATGGAACAAAGATACCGTAGACGATCGCAAAATTGCGGAAGACCTCTACGAACTTTCCGGCGGCAAACTACAACTGACAGACGACATCATCCGACTGATGGCAGAACGCCTGAACCAGAACTACCGCCCAAAGGTGAACTACAATAATAATCGGAATAATAATCCGCGGAGAAGATATTAAAAGGTAATAAGTAATAGGTAATAAGTAATAGCATAGCTGCGTTCGGCGTGTTGCGTGTATTGAGAATCTTACTTATTATTACCTATTACCTATTACTTGTTACCTATTACTTGTTATTTATTACCTATTACTTAAAATAAATGGCTTCATTTGTAATTGAAGGAGGACATCGGCTTAGCGGGGAAATTCATCCGCAAGGAGCCAAAAACGAAGTTTTGCAGATTATCTGTGCCACGTTGCTGACTGCTGAAAAAGTGACGGTGAACAATATACCTGACATTCTGGATGTCAACAATCTGATTCAGCTTATGCGGGAGATGGGAGTAACGGTTGCAAAGGAAGGCGTTGATACCTATAGTTTTAAGGCGGAGAACGTCGATCTGGCTTATTTGGAGAGTGATGAGTTCTTGAAGAAGTGTTCAAGCCTTCGGGGGTCGGTGATGCTGATCGGTCCGATGGTGGCACGTTTCGGGAAGGCGTTGATCTCGAAGCCGGGCGGAGATAAGATCGGTCGCCGTCGTCTGGACACCCACTTTGTGGGGATTCAGAATTTGGGAGCTGACTTCCGTTATGACGAGTTGCGGGGCATCTATGAGATAACGGCCGACAGGCTTCAAGGCAGCTATATGCTGCTTGATGAAGCGTCCGTGACCGGTACAGCCAACATTCTGATGGCTGCCGTACTGGCAAAAGGTACTACCACCATTTACAATGCCGCCTGCGAACCCTACTTGCAGCAGCTCTGCCGTATGCTTAACCGGATGGGAGCAAAGATCAGCGGCATCGCTTCCAATCTGCTCACCATCGAGGGCGTGGAAGAATTGCACGGCACACAGCATACCGTATTGCCCGACATGATTGAAGTCGGGAGCTTCATCGGCATGGCTGCCATGACCAAAAGCGAAATTACCATTAAAAACGTTTCCTACGAGAACCTCGGCATCATCCCCGAAAGTTTCCGCCGGTTGGGCATCAAACTGGAGCAGAGGGGAGACGATATCTACGTCCCCGCACAGGAAACATACGAAATAGAATCATTCATCGACGGCTCCATCATGACCATTGCCGACGCCCCCTGGCCGGGACTGACACCCGACTTGCTGAGCGTGATGCTCGTAGTGGCCACCCAAGCCAAAGGAAGCGTACTGATCCATCAGAAGATGTTCGAAAGCCGCCTGTTCTTTGTAGACAAGCTCATCGACATGGGGGCTCAGATCATCCTTTGCGACCCTCACCGTGCTGTAGTAATCGGACATAACCACGGCTTCAAGCTGCGCGGCGCCCGACTGACTTCGCCCGATATCCGTGCGGGGATCGCCCTTCTCATCGCCGCCATGAGCGCCGAAGGAACCAGCACGATCAGCAATATCGAACAGATAGACCGTGGCTACCAGAACATCGAAGGACGACTTAACGCCATCGGCGCCAGAATCACTCGAATATGATAAAGAAAGAAGAAGTATATAAAATCGGACTATTCAACAAGCCGCACGGCATTCACGGCGAGTTGCAGTTTACCTTCACGGACGATATCTTCGACCGTGTGGACTGCGATTATCTGATCTGTTTGCTCGACGGTATTTTCGTACCGTTTTTCATCGAAGAATACCGTTTTCGTTCGGACTCCACCGCACTGGTGAAGCTTGAAGGCATAGATACGGCGGAACGCGCGCGTATGTTCACCAATGTCGAAGTCTACTTCCCGGTGAAGCACGCGGAAGAGGCGGAAGACGGCGAACTGTCGTGGAACTTCTTCGTCGGTTTCCGCATGGAAGACGTTCGTCACGGCGAGCTGGGCGAAGTGGTCGAAGTGGATACCGCTACGGTGAACACCCTTTTTGTGGTCGAACAGGAGGACGGAGAAGAACTCCTCGTCCCTGCACAGGAAGAATTTATAGTGGAAATCAATCAGGAAAAGAAGCTCATCACAGTCGAGCTTCCTGAAGGATTGTTGAATTTGGAAGATTTGGAGGAAGATTAATAATTAATAAAGATGCCAAGAAAACGGAGTAAAGCATTTTGGAACAATTTCAAGTTCAAGTATAAACTCACCATTATCAATGAGAATACGCTTGAAGAAATCGTGGGGCTTCGGGTATCCAAGCTGAACGGGCTTTCGGTGCTGTTGTCCGTGCTGGCGGTGCTTTTTCTGATTGCCGCCTGCATCATTGCCTTCACCCCTTTGCGCAATTACCTCCCCGGATATATGAACAGTGAAGTCCGCAGTCAGATCGTGGACAACGCGCTTCGTGTGGATTCCTTGCAGGAACTGCTCAACAGGCAGAACCTCTACATCATGAACATACAGGATATTTTCAGCGGAAAAGTGCCCATAGACAGCGTGCAGACGCTCGACTCGTTGACCGCCGCCCGCGAAGACACCCTGATGGAACGTACCAGACGTGAAGAGGAATTTCGCCGCCAATACGAAGAAAATGAAAAATATAATCTGACTACGATCGTTTCGCAGCCGGATGTTAACGGACTGATCCTGTATCGTCCGACCCGTGGAATGGTTTCCGACCATTTCAACACCGATAAGAAACACTTTGGAACGGATATTGCCGCCAACCCCAACGAAAGCGTGCTGGCAACCATGGACGGCACCGTCTTTCTGAGCACCTACACCGCCGAAACCGGTTACGTGATAGGCGTACAGCACAGTCAGGATTTCGTCTCGATCTACAAGCACTGCGGCTCGCTGCTGAAAAAAGAAGGCGACCGCGTGAAAGGAGGCGAAGCCATCGCACTGGTGGGAAACAGCGGAACGCTCAGCACAGGGCCGCATCTCCACTTCGAACTGTGGTACAAGGGACATCCTGTCAATCCGGAGAAGTACATCGTGTTTTAAAGCCAATGACGAGAAGTGGGATATACGATTATAAGTGACAAGTGACAGAGGAATTAGATAATAATGGATTCAGAAAAGAAGAATAAGAAGAAACAAATAGCTATTTTAGGCTCTACGGGCTCTATCGGGACGCAGGCGTTGCAGGTGATCGAAGAACACCCCGACCTCTACGAAGCCTATGCCCTGACGGCCAACAACCGGGTAGAACTGCTGATTGCACAGGCACGCAAGTTCCAGCCGGAAGTGGTGGTGATAGCCAACGAAGAAAAGTACGCCCAACTGAAGGAAGCGCTGAGCGACCTTCCGATCAAAGTATATGCCGGAATCGACGCGGTCTGTCAGATCGTGGAGGCCGGACCGGTAGATATGGTGCTGACGGCAATGGTGGGCTATGCCGGACTGAAGCCGACGATCAACGCCATTCGTGCCAAGAAAGCCATTGCGCTTGCCAATAAGGAGACGCTTGTGGTGGCGGGAGAACTGATCAACCAACTGGCACAGCAATACCACACTCCCATTTTGCCGGTGGACTCTGAACACTCGGCAGTCTTCCAGTGTTTAGCTGGAGAAGTCGGGAACCCGATTGAGAAGGTGATACTGACCGCTTCCGGTGGTCCGTTTCGGACCTGCACGCTGGAGCAGCTGAAGTCCGTCACCAAGACACAGGCATTGAAACATCCCAACTGGGAGATGGGAGCCAAGATCACCATTGACTCCGCATCCATGATGAACAAAGGCTTTGAGGTCATCGAGGCGAAATGGCTGTTCGGCGTGCAGCCCAGCCAGATCGAGGTGGTGGTGCATCCGCAGTCGGTCATTCATTCCATGGTGCAGTTTGAGGACGGTGCCGTCAAGGCACAGCTAGGCATGCCGGATATGCGTCTGCCCATCCAGTATGCGTTCTCGTATCCCGACCGTATCTGCTCTTCTTTCGACAGGCTCGACTTCACCCAGTGCACGAACCTGACGTTCGAGCAACCGGATACGAAACGTTTCCGCAACCTTGCCCTGGCTTATGAGGCGATGTATCGGGGCGGAAATATGCCTTGCATCGTCAATGCCGCCAACGAAGTAGTGGTAGCCGCTTTCCTCCGGGACGGCATCAGCTTCCTCGGTATGAGCGATGTGATCGAAAAGACAATGGAACGTGCCGCGTTTGTAGCCGCTCCTGCTTACGACGACTATGTGGCTACCGACGCCGAAGCGCGGAGAATAGCTGCGGAGCTGATTCGATTCCGTGATCAATGAAGAATATAAATAAGTAATATAAATTAGAAAGCGCCTCGGTTTTCCTCTTATGAGCAGAGGGTTTGGATGAGGCTTTAAATTGTAAATAGACTATATGGAAACATTTTTAATTCGTGCCCTGCAACTGATAATGAGCTTATCCTTGCTCGTTATTATTCATGAAGGCGGGCATTTCCTTTTTGCCCGGTTGTTCAAGGTGCGTGTAGAAAAATTCTGCTTGTTCTTTGACCCGTGGTTTACCTTGTTCAAGTTCAAACCCAAGAGAAGTGATACGGAGTATGCGGTAGGATGGCTGCCGCTGGGCGGTTACGTCAAGATAGCCGGAATGATAGACGAGTCGATGGACACCGAACAGATGAAGCAGCCTGAGCAACCTTGGGAGTTCCGTTCCAAGCCGGCTTGGCAACGCCTTCTGATCATGGTGGGCGGTGTGCTGTTCAACTTCCTGTTGGCGCTTTTTATTTATTCAATGATTCTTTTCGCTTGGGGCGACCAGTATATAAAGGTCCAAGAAGCTCCCCTCGGTATGGACTTCAACGAAACGGCGAAAGCGGTCGGTTTTCAGGATGGCGACATCCTTTTGTCTGCCGACAATGTGCCTTTTGTGCGTTATGACGGCGATATGCTGAGTCAGATAGCCGATGCCCGTGAGGTATCAGTGCTTCGTGACGGCAAGAAGGCCTCCGTCTACATTCCCGAAGACATGATGCAGCGCCTGATGGCAGACAGCGTTCGTTTCGCTTCTTTCCGTTTCCCGTATGTGATTGACAGTGTGGTGGTTAATTCTCCCGCTGCGCAGGCAGGCATCCTGCCGGGCGACAGTATCATCGCATTGGACGGGAAACCCATCTCCTTTTCTGATTTCAAGCAGACGATGGCGGAACGTAAGAAAAACGCCGAAGCACTTCTGAAAGACAGCATCGACCCTCGTCTGATCACGCTGACGTATGTGCGTGGCGGTGTGACCGATACGACTTCCCTGCGCGTGGATTCCGCTTATCTGATGGGTGTAGTTGCCAATCTGACAACGGATCGTCTGTTGCCTATGGTGAAAAAGGAATACACATTCTTTGAATCTTTCCCCGCAGGCGTCTCGCTGGGTGTGAAGACATTGAAAGGATACGTCGGCAACATGAAATATCTCTTTTCGAAAGAAGGAGCCAAACAGTTGGGCGGCTTCGGTACTATCGGAAGCATTTTCCCTGCTACGTGGGACTGGCACCAGTTCTGGTACATGACCGCCTTCCTTTCCATCATCCTTGCCTTCATGAACATTCTTCCGATCCCCGCATTGGATGGCGGACACGTGCTCTTCCTCTTCTACGAGATGATAGCCCGTCGTAAACCGAGTGACAAGTTTATGGAGTACGCTCAGATGACCGGTATGGTGCTTCTGTTCGGCTTGCTGATCTGGGCAAACTTCAATGACATATTGAGGTTCTTCTTCTAAGCAGGGATTGGCAAGACACACACATCCGTCCTCCCCTCGTGCAGACCGGAAGTTGTCAGAACAGCAATCCCGGCGACAGCGGACTGCAGGCGGATAAAAGGAGGATGTCGGCGATGAAGCAATGTATGTTGTTGAAATACAGTAAAATATAGTGTACTATTTATCGTATATAGAAACGGCGCTTTAACACTACGTTAAAGCGCCGTTTCTATATACGATAAATGCCTTAGTCTGCCAACGATGATACGCCCTTTCTCCTTTTGGCTCTTTGGATGCCCGGAGACGAATGTTAAATCATTAACATTCTCTTCTCCCGTTCCAAGTCCGTCGCATCCAGTTTTGGGGAGGGCACGGTGCACGTTTTAATGAAGTCTCCTGTCTGACAGGTATAATTGTAATACACTTCCAGTTCCGGCGTTAATTCCGCTTTCGGCACCAGCCTGCCTTCCATTGCCAGAAACTCATTGACGTCCGTGCTGTCCGACTGTTTCACGAGTACGATTCGTCTTGCTATCGGGTTATGATTGTAGTCCAGGCAGAGATACAGTCCTTTCAGCATATGGGGAAATTCGTAGTGCGGAAGTTGCAGGTAAATGGTGACCAGAGCGAACTGCGGCAGGTCCCTTTCGTTAAACATCAGATAGGAGTTCTGATGATTGCTGATGATGCCGCCTCCCCAGTGCACTGACTTATAAGCGTTTATCATACCTACCTTGACATATTCGCTGTTTTCGGAAGCGCAGATCAGGTACGGCTCTATCTTCAGGCTGTCGGTAGAAGAGGAGAGGCTGTAGCTGAGATACATTCCGCTGTAGTTGAAAATGTCCTGCACCGAGTCCTTCATCTCCTTTCCCAGCAGTTTGACTAATGGGTTGCCGCTTTCCGCTTCGCTTTGCTGTTCAGGCTCCATTTCGAGCAGCAGCAGTTTCATCGAGCTTACATTATTTAATAGGCGCTTTTTGGAGACGTTGTTGACCAGTGCCAGCGCTTCGTCCAGTGCTTCGTCCGGTGTGCGTGTTTTCAGCAGGTCGATGTAGGCAGGGAGTACGCTGGAGTATAAGGCGGACAATACGCTAGGTGCCATATCCACCCGGTCTGCTATTTCTTTCATCTTCACTCCGTTGTTGCGCAAGTATTCAATTCGCTTGTATATTTCTGTCAGTTCGTTCATGATTTTGGGGACTGTAAAATTGATTTCGTTGCAAAGGAATGACTAATGTATTATGAATATATTGCATGAATATTACATTAATATTACACCCCGTCGGAATGCGAATATATACGATATGATTCATTGAAATTCATTTTTTCACTCGTCCGGACCCCCTACTTTTGCACCGGAAACAAAAAAATGACGAATCATGAATTTCAAAGAAAAACTGTCGCCTTCGGCTCAAAAGAAACTTTCCGACTTGCTCTTTATTCTCTATGCGGGAGGAGCCGCACTGCTGTCATATTCATTGGTTTATGCACTCCGCAAACCGTTCACTGCCGCCACGTTCGACGGCATGGAGCTGTTTGGTATGGACTATAAGATAGCGACTAGCATCATTCAGATTTTCGGATATATGGTGTCCAAATTTATCGGAATCAAACTTATTTCAGAACTGAAGAGAGAAGGCCGCCTGAAATTCATTCTTGTCTCCATTTTGGTTGCCGAGCTCTCTTTGGTTCTTTTCGGATGCCTGCCCCGTCCGTTCAATGTGCTGGCGCTGTTCTTCAACGGCCTCTCCTTGGGATGTATGTGGGGAGTGATTTTCAGCTTCCTCGAAGGAAGACGGGTGACGGACTTGCTGGCTTCCCTGTTCGGACTGAGCATTGCGGTGAGTAGCGGAACGGCAAAATCAATCGGGCTCTTCGTTGTTAATACGCTCAATGTGAGTGAGTTTTGGATGCCTGCGCTCATCGGTGCGGTGGCATTGCCTCTACTGGCAACGCTGGGCTATATCCTCGACCACCTTCCCCGACCGACAGCCGAAGATAAGGCGCTGCGTGTGGAACGTGTGACGCTCGACAAACGGCAGCGTTGGGAACTATTCCGCAGCTTTGCCCCCGTGCTGACGCTGCTTTTCTTTGCCAATCTCTTCCTGACCGTGCTTCAGGATGTGAAGGAAGATTTTCTGGTGAAGATTGTCGATGTGAATGCCGCAGGTTTCTCCTCGTGGATATTTGCCAAAGTGGACGGTGTGGTCACACTGATTATTTTAGCGGTTTTTGCATCCCTTGCACTGGTCCGGAGTCATGTGAAGGTGTTGTCCATCCTGCTCACGCTGGTTATTGCCGGAGCGTTTACACTCAGCTTTGTCGCGTTCAATTATGAGACGTTGCAGCTTTCTCCGCTGGTGTGGCTGTTCATTCAGAGTCTCTGTCTTTACTTCTCGTATCTGAGTTTTCAGACGATCTTCTTCGACCGGTTCATTGCCTGTTTCCGCATCAGGGGGAATGTCGGTTTCTTTATTGCGATGATCGATTCTATCGGATATACGGGTACGGTGTTGGTGCTGCTTTTCAAAGAATGCTTCAATCCGGATTTGGACTGGCTGGAGTTTTATAATACGATGGCGGGGACAGTCGGAATTGTTTGCTGCACGGCATTTACGCTTTCTTTGCTGTATATGATACAACGCTATCGAAAAGGAAAACGACAGGAAGAGGTGATGGATAAAGAGCTTGCTACGGGCTTGATTCCTGTTACCGAGCCTGCTGTACAGTCGTTCAGAGCGCAGCGGGGAATCTGAGAAAAAGAACTTAAATAGAACTGAATCAATAAATTACTTATGTTTCTTAAGTATTCTGCATAGCTTCTCCTCCTTCTGGAAGGAGGAGTCCCCGTAGGGGGAGGTGGTAGGTGTATGCACAAGTATGTTGTATACACAGATAGGCGCACCTACCACCCTGGCTTTCAGCCACCCCTCCTTTCCGGAAGGAGGGGAAACCATACGGGATACAAGTACATGCGAAACTTATATAAATTATATAAAGCAAGAATGAAAAAGATTAAATGTATTATTATGGATTGGGCGGGTACAGCTGTCGATTACGGATGTTTTGCTCCTGTTGCCGCTTTTATAGAAGCATTTGCGGAAAAAGGGCTGGTGATTGACGTCGTACAGACCCGCAAACCGATGGGATTGCCGAAAATTCAGCATATCCGTGAACTGCTCTCGATGCCCGAAGTGAATGAACAGTTTGTTGCCCGCAATCAGCGTGCATGGACCGAAGAAGACGTGGCAGAGCTGAACCGTCTTTTCGAAAAACACCTGTTTGCTTCGCTCGAAAATTATACCGATCCTATTCCGGGTGTCATCCCGACATTGGAAAAGTTGCGTGCCGAAGGACTTAAAATCGGCTCCACTACCGGATATACCCGTGAGATGATGGATGTCGTTCTTCCGGCTGCACAGGCAAAAGGCTACCGAGTGGATTATTGCGCTACTCCGAATCTGCTTCCTTCCGGTCGCCCGGCCCCTTACATGATCTTTGAGAATCTGACGAAACTGGCGATTCCCAGCCTTGACGCAGTGGTGAAAGTAGGAGATACGATTGCTGATATTAAGGAAGGCGTCAACGCCAAAGTGTGGAGTGTAGGCGTCATTCTCGGAAGTAACGAGATGGCATTGACTGAAGAAGAAACGAAGTCGATGCCCGTCGATGAATTGGAAGCCCGCATAGCGGAAGTGAAAGAACGGATGCTGGCCGCAGGCGCTTCTTACGTCATCCGCACAATCGAGGAATTGCCCGCATTGATTGATCAGATTAATGCCGACAGATAAGTTTAAAAAGAACATCATTTATTTTAAAAGGAACTTCATTATGAAACCATATTTATTATTAACTCCCGGACCGCTAACCACTTCAACCACTGTAAAAGAAGCCATGATGACCGACTGGTGTACATGGGATGAAGATTACAACCTCGGCATTGTAGAGGAACTGCGCAAAGAACTTGTCTCCCTTGCCACCACAAAGACAGAAGATTACATCTCAATCCTTTTGCAAGGCAGCGGCACTTACTGCGTGGAAGCTGTACTCGGTGCAACGATCACTCCCAAAGATAAACTCTTGATTTGCAGCAACGGAGCATACGGAGACCGTATGGGAAATATTGCCGAATATTATCATCTCGATTACGATATGCTGGCTTTTGAAGAAACGGAGCAGGTATCTGTAGAATATGTCGATGACTATCTGAGCCACAACTCGGATGTGACTCATGTTGCCTTCGTGCATTGTGAAACGACTACCGGCATTCTGAACCCGATCAAAGAACTGTCTCACATCGTCAAGATGCACGGCAAAAAACTGATTGTTGACTGTATGAGCAGCTTTGGCGGCATTCCGGTGGATGTAAACGATTTGGGAATTGATTTTCTGATCAGCAGTTCCAATAAATGTATTCAAGGTGTGCCCGGCTTCGGCTTTATCATCGCCCGTCGCTCGGAGCTGATGCGCTGCAAAGGAGTTGCCCGCTCGCTTTCTCTGGACATCTACGATCAATGGGAAACCATGGAAAAAGGACACGGCAAATGGCGTTTCACCTCGCCTACTCACGTGGTTCGTGCCTTCAAACAGGCTTTGACGGAACTGATCGAAGAGGGCGGAGTAGAGGCTCGCTACCGCCGTTATTGCGAAAATCACCGCATTTTGGTGGAAGGCATGCGCTCTCTCGGTTTTGTCACTCTGCTCGATGATAGCTTGCAGTCACCGATCATCACTTCTTTCCTCTATCCGCATGACGGTTTTGACTTTAAGGCTTTCTATTTGGCGCTGAAGAGCAAAGGCTTTGTCATCTATCCGGGAAAGATTTCGAAGGCAGATACGTTCCGCATCGGAAATATCGGTGATGTGCATCCGGATGACTTCCGCCGCTTGGTAGAAGTAATTCGTGAGACGGAATATTAATCTGTATATATCAATAAGACTGTCTGTTATCCGGAACCTAGTGAGAGATTTTCTCTTTGTGTGTATGTGGGAGGAGATTTTTCGCTTCGCTCCCGATGACAGATAGTTTTATTCGTCATGACCGATTCGTTTCTCTTTTCAGCGTAGACGGTTGCGACAACCGCAGACTGCTGACAATCGCCGCCACAACAGCAAACCCACTTCCGACCATAAGGCAGACCGCCGTACTCCGGTCGTGCACGACAAAACTGAAAAGTAACGCTACCAGCGTAGTACCGAACGTCTGCCCCAGCAAACGTGCCATTCCTAGCATTCCACTTGCACCGCCCGAACGTTTCGTTGGGGCGGAAGAGATAATCGTACTGTTATTGGGCGTCTGAAACAACCCGAAACCGGCTCCACAAAGCATCAGACGAAGAATTATACTGATATCGGACGATTCGGCAGTAAGCCCCGAAAGTGAAAAAAGTCCGACGGCAAACAACGCCATCCCGATACTCCCCAATATCCCCGGATGAATGCGTTCCACCAGATAACCTGCCAACGGTGCCGTCACCAGTGTAGCCAACGGCCACGGAGTCAGCAACAATCCTGTCATGACCTCGCTGTGCCCCAACGTATTCTGAAGGAAAAACGGGAGAGACACCATGGCCGCCATCTGAGCGATAAACGAACAGATAGACGTCAGAATCGAAAGCCGGAAAATCGGTATCCGCAATAAGTCCAGCGGCAGCAACGGAGTCGTCTGAGTCAGTTGCCTCCGTACGTAAAACGTTCCTACGATGGCCAATATGATCAATTGCAGCACAAGGAAATCCATCTCCTCATGATGCGCGAATCCGTCCAGCGTATAAATCAGTAACCCGAACGTGACCGCATTGGCTATCGCACTCACGAAGTCAAACTTCCGCTTCGACCGCTCTTCCTGTCTCGGCAAATGCTTGATACCCAGTAGCAGTGCCGTAATCCCCAGCGGTACATTGATAGCAAACAGCCAGTGCCAGCTGGCTATCGAAAGCATGCCGCTTGCCACCGACGGACCGGCAGCCGCCGATATCGCCACTACCATCGCATTGATTCCCATTCCCCGCCCGATCTGGCTTTTCGGGTATACGTAGCGCAGCTGCGCCGTATTCACACTTGTGATGGCCGACGCACTGAATCCCTGAAAGATACGTGCAATCGTCAGCGTCCAGAATGAATCGGACAAGGCGCAGATCAGCGAAGTGATGCAAAACAGCCCAATGCCCGACAGGAACACTTTCCGATAACCGATAATCTCCCCCAAAGAAGAGAAAGACAGCAGCGAAACAACGATAGCCAACTGATAACCATTTATAATCCATGTAGTTACAGCAGGCGAAGTTCCGAAATCGTGCGAAAGCGTAGGGAGTACGATGTTGATAATATTCACGTCGAGCACCGACATACAAAGTGCGAATCCGATGGAAACCACTGCCCAGATACGTCTCGGCATTGGCAGTCCATCGGTTTCATCTATAGAAGTGGTATTATTGGCTTGTATCATAAAAAAACTTATTCTAGTAGAACCTTATTTTGTTTGTAAATGTAAACAAAACAAAGAAGTACGTGTTTCAATCTTCTTTGAAATATAAGTTTTTTTAGCGCAGGAGACACGCCCACAACAGTTCGTAGTAGCTCCCCCCGCACTAAACTAATACAAAACCTCCCCCACCATTATTACCTATAACCTATTACTTATTACCTATTCTCAATATCCTCTGATTGCTGCTTCCCCGAAATTCCAGATAAGGTGAAAAGAGCGCCTGTTCGAAACGCCCGTCCACTAGCACATCTATGTAGTCGAGTACAGCCTTCAAGCGCGGATTAGCCAGAATCTCTTCATATGTGTATCCCGTATAGCACCAGATATTCAGCGCCGTTTCCTCCTTTACCCTTTTGACAAAAAGCAGGAAAGCCTCCGGATTATAAAACGGATCTCCTCCCGAAAAAGTAACCCCGTCCAGCAATGGATTGGCTTTAATTTCCCGAATGATCGATTGAATCCTTTCCTCCGTCAGCAGTTCTCCCGCCCGCGGATTCCAGCTCTCCGGATTGTGACAGCCGACGCAATGATGAGAACATCCCGCAAGATAAATCGAATACCGGATGCCTTCACCGTCAACAATCGTTTCGGGATAAGTCGATAATAAGTGGAGAGCTGAAAGTGGAGAATTGAGAGTGTTCATCTTAAAATAAAAATTAAAGTTTCGCATGTGCTGTATCCCGCATGGATTCCCCTCCTTCCGAGAAGGAGGGGAATCCATGCGGAAACAATTTACGAAACTTCAGTAAAAAATAAATGAGTGTCTTTCAACTTCTACAAGTGCTTCACGCGATCCTTTTCTTCCGCCCGTTTGGCAGAGTTCCAGGAGCTGAGGTCACCTGTCAGGTATCCGGTGATACGGCGCATGCGTAAGATGTTTTCGCTCTGGCATACCGGACATTTATCGAAGATTACTCCTTTGTATCCACAGTTGTGACAGGTATCCACCGGGTGATTGATGGAGCCGTAGCCGATGCCCTCGTCGTGCATGACCTTCACGATTTTCGCGATGGCACGTACATTCTTCTGAGCTTCCCCGTCCAGTTCCACATACGTGATGTGTCCACCGCGGGTGATGGCGTGGAAAGGAGCTTCGCGCCTGATCTTCTCGGTGATGCTGATCGGTTCCTTCACATCCACATGGAAGGAATTGACGTAGTAGTCGCGGTCCGTCACGCCGTCGATCTTACCGTATTTCCGTCGGTCTATCTTGGTGAAACGTCCCGAAAGTCCTTCGGCAGGTGTGGCAAGTACGGAATAATTCAGGTTATATTTCTCTTTATATTCGTCTACCACTTTGTTCATTTCCATTACAGCTTCGTACAGCGTGTCCCATGCCTTCTGGCTGTGTCCGTGGCCTTCTCCGTAAAGTGCCACCATTGCATTGTGTCCGCCGATAAAGCCGATGCCCAGCGTACCGCTGCGTAACGCATCGCCCACTTGCTCGTTCGGATTCAGTGCGCCGCCGCCTTTCCATACGTCATTTCCCATCATGAAGGGGAACTGGCGTGCCAGTGCAGTGCGTTGATACTGGTAGCGCTCGTACAGTTGATCGGCTACAAGAGTCGCCATATTGCGGACTGACTCCATGAAAATCTCTTTCGCTTTCTGTTCGATGGCATCCTTGTTGCGTTCACCCTCAATCAGATTTTCCGCCTTGATGCGTGCCTCGATGGCGAGGCGTGGCATGTTCAGTGTGGTGAATGAAAGGTTTCCGCGTCCCAGAGATGACTTTTCTCCTGCCACATTCTCAAATACACGGGTGCGGCATCCCATTGTAGCCAACTCGTAGATATACCGTTTCGGATCGTCCGCTTTCCATTTCTCGTTCTTGTTGAAAGGCGTGTCCAGGAACATGAAGTTCGGGAAAAGCGCTTTCGATGTAGTCTGACAAGCTCTCAGCAGCAGATCGAAGTTCGGAGCTTCGTAAGTTCCCCGCATGGCGTCTTCGATGTTTTCCGCCTTCATCGCTTTCTCGAAGTCCTTTTCGGAGTAAGAAACTCCGTCCTTTACTTTGAATATCTGGATCGGGAATACGGGGACTTCACCACGTGTTCCGAGTCCTTCGATGGTGGCTTTTAGCAGTTCCTCGATCACGAGGCGGCCTTCGGCGGAAGTATCCGTTCCGTAGTTGATGGAGCTGAATACCACTTGGTTACCTCCACGGGAGTGCATGGTGTTCAGGTTGTGGATAAAGCCTTCCATTGCCTGATGCGTATCCTTCTTTGTCTGCTGGTACGCTTTCTCTGCGATGCGTGTCAGGTGTTCCTTGTCAATAATGATTTGCAGAGCTACCAGGGCGATGCGCAATGTTTCGCGTTCTGCTTCGGTCGATTTGATAGAGGGCAGATGTTCCTTGATTAAGGTGCGGATTGCTTTCTCGTCCGCCTGTGTTCCGTTTTCCATCGCCACGTAGAAGTTGATGAACGAAGCCAGATGTTTGCGGAAAGACTTTGCCACCCCTTTTGCCATGAAGAAGTCGAAGGCGGGGATTGCCTGTCCGCCGTGCTGCTCGTTCTGGTTGGTCTGGAAGATGATGGTGGCAAGCGTAGCATAACTTTGGATGCTTTGCGGTGTGCGGATGCTGCCGTTCTTGGTGCGGAAGCCACGTTCAAAGAGATCGTCCATGTCATATTGGATGCAGGTGGTCGTCTTTGTCGGGTAGTAATCGAGGTCGTGAATATGGATATCGCCCAACTGGTGCGCTTCGGCAAAACGTTTCGGCAACAGATATTTATAGGTATAGTCTTTGGTGACTTCCGATGCGAATGTCATCATTTGTCCGGCAGGCGTGTGGCTGCTCATATTGGCGTTGCTCAGGTTCACGTCGTTCTTGTCGATGGCGACGATGCCGTCCATCACGTGCTTCATCTGGGTTTTCTTGTCCCGCTCCGTGTTCCGCCATTCGCGGTAGATGATGTACTTCTTGGCTACTTCGGGGCGTACCTTCATCAATGCCTTTTCTACTAAGTCCTGAATTTCCTCCACGGTGATCGTGGGGTTAGTGAACTGACTGATTACACTCATCGTGACGTCAGCAATCAGTTGCTGCTCGTCCTGAATCCCTGTCGCACTGAATGCTTTACCGATCGCATTCTTGATCTTACTGATAGAGAAATCTTCTCTTTTACCATCTCGTTTGATGATACAAATTTCCGCGTAGTTCATAACTTTAACTCCCGAAAGTGATTAATAATAAGTTGATTCTGATTCCGGCAGGTCTTCTGACTTATCCCTCCCCCGCAACACCTTCCCACATCCGTTGCCGATGCAGTGGCTTACCGTGCGGATTCTTAGAGAATTACAGCAGCGGGTACTGTCGCCGATTTGCACAGCGTTCCCTCATTGACTAAACCTCTTTTTAGTTCCGAAACCGGATACAAAGATAAAGGATATTGTGATAGCTTGGATAGGTTTTAACATTAAATTTCGGGAAACTTTTCTTTCTGCCTGATACAGAAAGTTTTCCGTTTTGGAAAACTTTTAAGAAATGCTTCTTGTAGAAAATATTAGTTTTTCTTCTCTGTTATATTGAAATAGTCGGACTCTCTTTTAAGTGTCCCATGTCCCATAAGTGTACTTATTAAAGGACTCACGCTTTTATCGGACTTAAAAAAAGTAGACTAAATGAAGATTTTAAAAGATTTGCATACTGGTAGAAAGAAGTTTTCCAGAGTTGAGCGGATGCATTTTTTGCAAGAGCTGGAAGAAGGGCTGAAAGTTTATTATCTCTCCTATACAGAGACAGTAGATAGGCCTTATTCCGAACAGGAACAGGAGATTATTGTCCGGATTATCAAGATGCTGATTCGTCAGCTTCGGGGTACATCCAAGTTTCAATTGTTTAGCAGGAGAGGTACAAGACGTAAGTCTGAAGATTCGGATGATGTGGAAGAGCGGGAAGAGCGCCGGAAGGAGCAGACAGACGAGATACGTTTGAAACATACCAACCTTTATTCGTACAATCCTCTTTCCAAGAAATATAAAGCGAAGAAGGAAGAGCTGCTCCGGAACCTGAAAAGGGAGTTTTAATCTTCCGGATGTTTCATTGAGAACGTCCGGGAGGTAACAGGAAGAGTAGGCCGGCAAATGCGTATATATTGTGAGTCCCTGCGTTTGTTGAGTCTGCTCTTCTTTGTTTATCTTTTAGCGTAATGATCCTTTTTTGATGGTAGTTTATGCTATTCTCCTTTGGGAAGTTGCTAAATATTCAAGTAGCTATACTGTATAGAAATTACGCAAGTTACCATTTTTCCACTCTTGAATGGTCATTTCTGCATCAAGTGAACCACGAATCTTCATATTAGCTATTTCTTTTAAAATATCCAGGCTCTGTTTTTCGTCGACTGACAATAGGTATGTAGCAGCTCATAAACGTACTGAAATATTATTATGAGTATAGAATTTTGATAACTCATGCAGTGATTTATGCGTTCTCAGAAACTTGATAACAATCGCCATCTTGTCATAATTATGATTAGCAATCTTGCTGTTTCCATTGCTAATCGCTTCTCCTTGCTTTATTGCTGCTGTTTCAAATAGCTCTAAAGCTTCTTTGATATCTTTAATTGTTTTCAAGGTTTCTATCTCATTTTTATTGAATGTATTTATTCCAAATAGATGTTGTTCTTGGTAACTTTGAGTACTTAACCATTGTCTTACAGTCAATCTATTTGTGAACAATGACTTTGATGAATAATACCCTGATATAATATATTGATGTTTAGTCAGCTTATATCAGGGTAAATCAGTAATCCCTAATGTTTGATGTTTATGATATGATCAACTATTTTTTTATCAGATAAGTCCCAGTACCACCATTTGTTAGGATTATTTTTCTCATTCTGAAAACGCCTGTAATATCCTAATTTAAATAGGTTTAGGAGCAAAACTAATGTTTTGTCTAGTTCATCATCGGGAAGATCAATAATCTTTTTTAAATTATGATATTTTGTTCCTCCTTTTTTTAGAAGTACGCAAGGGGTAAAAGTCGTTTTTAGATGACTATTTTCTATAGCTTGCGAAATATCTGAATTTTCGGGCATGGATTGAATAATTAGGGACACTAAATGATGTAAATATATTCTTTTTCCGTCATTGTCTAACATCTTATAATTATTGACTAATACTTCAATATGCACAAGGTTTTGACCATATTGATTAATTATTATTTCTTGTTCCAAATTCATAATAACATTTTTTTAT
>OOAK01000426.1_pt1 | contig 42427 bp, 30 predicted proteins | sample 1671811 | NCBI WGS metagenome assembly OOAK01 (sample SAMN06348195, study PRJEB24527) | human gut metagenome | biome: human gut; feature: ankylosing spondylitis patient; material: feces | host: Homo sapiens | place: China | collected 2015-10 | reverse complement strand
AACTTGGTTCATCGAAGATAACCGGTGTGGCCGGAAGAAAGAACAGTGACGGAAGTATGCAGATACTGGCGTATGCACAGGAAGACTCTTCTACGTTCATCCGTAAAGGAGTTATCTTTAACCTGGACAAGACGGCACAAAGTCTGACTTCTATCATCAACAGACTGGAAGGTGAGTTGAAAAACTCAATTGCTAAAGTATATGTAGGTATTGGCGGTCAATCACTTCGCACAGTACGCAACGTGGTAAGCCGCGATCTGGAAGAAGAAGCCATCATATCGGAGGAACTTGTCAGTGCTATCGGTGACGAGAACATCGCCATCCCGGTGGTAGATATGGACATACTGGACGTAGCGCCGCAGGAATATAAAGTGGGGAATAACCTGCAAGCCAATCCGGTGGGTCTGGTAGGAAGCCATATCGAAGGTCGTTTCCTCAATATTGTCGCCCGTGCTTCCGTGCGGAAGAATTTGGAGCATTGCTTCCAACAGGCAAAAATAGATATAGCCGAACAACTGATTGCCCCGCTCGTGACAGCCAACGCGGTATTGACAGAAAGCGAACGCCGTTCGGGCTGCGCTTTGGTCGACTTCGGTGCAGATACGACTACCATCTCCGTTTACAAAAACAATATCCTCCGCTTCCTGACTGTGCTGCCACTAGGAGGTAACAGTATCACACGAGACATCACCACCTTGCAGATGGAAGAGGAAGAAGCAGAACGTTTGAAGAAAACCTACGGTGACGCTCTTTATGAAGAAGAGCCCGAACAAGAAGAGGCTACTTGCAAACTGGACGATGACAGCCGTATCATTAAAGTAGCCGACCTCAACAATATCATCGAAGCCCGTGCCGAAGAAATCATCGCCAATGTATGGAATCAGATACAACTCTCCGGCTTTGACGACAAACTGCTGGCAGGAATTATCATGACAGGAGGAGCTACCAACCTAAAGAACCTGGAAGAGATGTTGCGCAAACGTAGCAAAATAGAGAAAATCAGAATGGCAAGACTTCCACGCAATACCGTTCATGCCCCTAGTGATATCCTGAAAAAAGACGGCTCGCAGAATACGTTATTCGGACTTCTGTTTGAAGGGAACCAGAATTGCTGCCTGATAGAAACTGTTTCTCAACCTGCTCCGGCCACTCCTAAACCGGAAGCGGAAGTTCTCAAGACAGCCGATATGTTCGAAAACGACCAAGATTTGAAAGAACAGGCCCGCATCGCCCGACTCAAGAAAGAGGAAGAGGAACGAGAAGCCAAACTGGCTGCCAAAGAAGCCGAGAAACTTCGCAAGCAGAAAGAAAAGGAGGAGAAAGAAAGGCGGAAAAAAGAAGCTAAGCCCGGTTGGTTCACAACAAAAATGAAGAAAACGATTGAGGAAATGACCAACATCTTCAATGAAGATGATGAAATGAAATAACTTCCGGAGACATAGCTTGTAATTTGTAAATAGTAACTAGTAATTAGCATAAGATTATGGACGAGATAGTACAATTCGATTTCCCGACAGATTCACCGAAGATCATCAAAGTGATTGGCGTAGGTGGTGGTGGTGGCAACGCTGTAAACCACATGTACCGGGAAGGTATTCATGATGTAACGTTCGTTCTTTGCAACACGGACAACCAGGCATTGGCCGAATCACCGGTTCCGGTGAAACTGCAACTGGGCCGTAGCATCACACAAGGTCTTGGGGCCGGCAACCGTCCCGAACGGGCACGCGATGCCGCCGAAGAAAGTATAGAAGACATTAGAAACCAACTGAACGACGGCACCAAGATGGTATTCATCACTGCCGGAATGGGTGGTGGAACAGGAACCGGCGCAGCCCCTGTCATTGCCCGCATCGCAAAGGAGATGGATATTCTGACAGTCGGTATCGTTACCATCCCCTTTATCTTCGAAGGGGAAAAGAAAATTATCCAAGCGTTGGACGGTGTGGAACGTATCGCTCAACACGTTGACGCTTTATTGGTTATCAACAACGAACGCTTGCGCGAAATATATGCCGACCTTACCTTTATGAATGCATTCGGCAAGGCCGATGATACACTCTCCATTGCCGCCAAAAGTATTGCCGAGATTATCACCATGCGCGGTACGGTCAACCTGGACTTTGCCGATGTGAAGACTATCTTGAAAGATGGTGGAGTAGCCATCATGAGTACCGGATTCGGTGAAGGAGAAAATCGGGTAACCAAAGCAATCGATGATGCGCTGCATTCTCCGCTACTTAACAACAACGATATCTTCAACGCCAAAAAAGTGATGTTGAACGTTTCTTTCTGTCCGTCATCCGAATTGATGATGGAAGAGATGAACGAGATACATGAATTCATGAGTAAGTTCCGCGAAGGCGTGGAGGTTATCTGGGGTGTTGCCATCGACAACTCTTTGGAAACAAAAGTGAAGATTACCGTACTTGCAACCGGATTCGGAGTAGAGGATGTTCCCGGCATGGACAGCCTGCATGCTGCGCGCAGCCAGGAAGAAGAGGAACGCCAACTGCAACTGGAAGAAGAAAAAGAGAAAAACAAAGAACGCATCCGCAAAGCATACGGAGAAAGCGCCAGCAATATCGGAAGCAAGAGTCTGCGCAAACGTCGTCACATCTACCTCTTCAATATGGAAGACCTGGACAACGACGACATCATCGCTATGGTAGAAGATTCTCCCACATATATGCGCGATAAGACAACCCTCACCAAGATACGGACCAAAGCCGCTTTGGAGGAAGAAGTCACAACGGAAGAAGCAACAGACGAGAATGGCGTGATTACGTTCTAAACAAAGAACTAAAAACGAAGATTATAAACTCGCAGAATCAGGCTTCAGTTATAATTTTTAATCTTTAATTTTTAATTATAATAGTATGGATTTATTTGATAAAGTCAGCGAAGACATAAAAAACGCAATGAAGGCAAAGGACAAAGTAGCCTTAGAGACTTTGAGAAACGTTAAGAAGTTTTTCCTTGAAGCAAAGACTGCTCCGGGAGCTAACGATACACTGACAGATGACGCGGCACTTAAAATCATCCAGAAACTCGTAAAACAAGGAAAGGACTCTGCCGAGATTTATATCGGACAAGGCCGTCAGGACTTGGCTGACGCAGAGCTAGGACAGGTAGCCGTTATGGAGAAGTATCTGCCGAAACAAATGTCTGCCGAAGAACTGGAAGCGGCATTAAAGGAAATCATTGCCGAAGTGGGTGCCACCAGCGGAAAAGACATGGGTAAAGTAATGGGAGTAGCTTCCAAGAAATTGGCAGGACTTGCCGAAGGCCGTGCCATCTCAGCAAAAGTAAAAGAGCTTTTAGGATAATTCACCCACTCTCTACTGAGAAGTTTTTTTTACTTTCGATCTCTCATCTCTCATAAATCAGAGATAAAAGATTAAATATCAGCAATATACTTTATGAGAGATAACTCACGATGAGTTATCTCTCATCATTTCTCCCAGTATCTCTCATCATTTCCTCAAAACGTCTCTCATCATCCTTCAAGTACCGGCATTCATCTATCAAAGCACTGGCATAAGTTTATAAAACTACCGACATTGTTCTGTTAAAACACCGGCATAGTTAATTTGTCACAGCCGTGACGAGATCTCGTCATGGTTGTGGTAGGATCTCGTCACGGCCGTGGGAAGAAGTCACCACAGCCATGACAAACCATCTATACCGGTATCCAATATGAACAATGCAGGGAATAAACACATTGTATCCCTACTTCTTTCATCTACTAAATCAGTGCCTATCAGCCGAAAGGAGCTAATCAAACAGTTCTTTCAACACTTCTAATGATTTCAATACCGGGAAATCCGGCAAATGCAGACTATAATAATCATTGATAGTCGTCAGACAACGAGTACGTTCGGCACGACTCATACCGAAAAGATGCATAGTCTCATAATTCATACGCATCAATTGCCGAAGACGTCCCGCATCTTCAGGATTGATATAGGATGAATGCAGCTGGGGACGAGTAGAAGTAAAACAAGCATTCAGCAAATCGAAGTAATCACCGGCATGATAGTCTTCCAGATTGGGATAAAGGCCCAAAAAACGGGAAAGACGCATTAGAAAAACAAGATGGAAATTAGAGAATCCTTCCCTGCACTCATCCAGCCAAATGATGGAATGCTGCAAATAAGCAAACAGCGGACGGTTCTCAGCTTCCTCCCGAATAGCCCGATAAAGGAATTCCGATAGAAAAAGTGCCATCGCAGATTTATAAGGATCATAGGGAATGGAAGAAAAAGGATAAAAGGATTTCGCCTCTTTCACCCGATAAAGAGTCGCATTCGGTCTGTAATCCGCCTCAAATTCAATAAAAGACAACGGCTGGAAAAGAACGGATTTCACCGCTGCTTTTCGTGAACGGGGAACTGCCACAAGAAAAGAAGCCCTGCCGGAAAGCTCCGTATATATATCTACAATGATAGAAGTATCATTATACTTTAATGTATGAAGAACGATTCCTCTCGTTTTTTGCAGCATAACCAATCACAAATTTCCATTCCGGAACAAAACTACAAAAAAATCTTCTAAATAAGAATCCCGTTGACTGCCGAATAAAAGAAAATAAGCGATTCCGTTCGCAGAGAGAAGGAAGAGGAAAAGAGCGCCCTTTATATATAATAAGGTATAGGCAAAAGTACATCCGATATTGGCAAAAGGAAAAATGAAGTTTTTTCACGAGAAACAGAGAAGTATAATCAACTGAATATCAGAAAGAAAAGAAACACAAAAGAAGACAACCGGAAAATTTATGCTATTTTTTTCAGCAAATTGTTTGTCAGTTTCAAAAAAGTTCCTACCTTTGCATCCGCAATCGAGAAACAAACACAGATTCGAGAAAGCAAAAGCAGAAATGCAACACAGGATGGCCCGTTCGTCTATCGGTTAGGACGCAAGATTTTCATTCTTGAAAGGGGGGTTCGATTCCCCCACGGGCTACAATTAAAAAGATAAACGAATTAAAAAAGATTAGTCGAGATGGCAAATCACAAATCATCACTGAAAAGAATCAGACAAGAAGAGACAAGAAGACTTCACAACAGATATTATGGCAAGACCATGAGAAACGCTGTTAGAAAGCTTCGCGCAACTACTGACAAAGCAGAAGCAGTTGCAATGTATCCGGGCATTACAAAGATGTTGGATAAGTTGGCTAAGACAAATGTGATTCACAAAAACAAAGCTAACAATCTGAAATCTAAGTTGGCTATTTACATCAACAAGCTCGCTTAATAAGAAGAATTCAATAATTCTATATAGCACCAGGCTGAACTTTTAAGTTCGGCCTTTCTTGTTTATAATTACCTATATACCAGTTCACCCAAGAAAACGGAGAATCCTCCTCCATTCTTAATTTTTCACGGTTTATTCTTCGTCAAGTCGACAAATTTCACTATATTTGCTCTGTTATTAAAGTTAGAAAGGCAATTATGAGCGAAGAACAAATCACTCCCAATAACGGGTCTTATTCTGCGGATAGCATCCAGGTATTGGAAGGTCTTGAAGCAGTGAGAAAACGCCCTGCGATGTACATCGGTGACATCAGTATAAAGGGACTTCACCACTTGGTATACGAAATCGTTGATAACTCCATTGACGAGGCACTGGCCGGGTATTGCGACCACATCGAAGTGACAATCAACGAAGATAATTCAATCACCGTACAGGACAACGGACGTGGTATTCCGGTCGACTATCATGAAAAAGAAAAGAAGTCGGCACTGGAAGTAGCGATGACCGTTCTGCACGCCGGAGGTAAGTTCGACAAAGGGTCGTACAAAGTTTCCGGAGGTTTGCACGGTGTAGGTATGTCTTGCGTAAATGCACTGTCAACACACATGACTACACAGGTATTCCGTGATGGTAAAATCTATCAGCAGGAATATGAAATCGGTAAGCCGCTTTATTCTGTGAAAGAAGTGGGGGTATCGGATATTACAGGAACCCGCCAACAATTTTGGCCGGATGATACAATCTTTACCGAAACGGTGTATGATTATAAAATACTGGCTTCACGTCTGCGTGAGTTGGCATACCTGAATGCAGGTCTCCGCATTTCACTGACCGACCGTCGGGTAGTGAATGAAGAAGACGGCAGCTTCAAGAGTGAAGTATTCTATTCCGAAGAAGGGCTGAGAGAGTTTGTACGCTTCATCGAGTCTTCACGTGAACACTTGATCAACGACGTTATCTATCTGAACTCTGAGAAGCAGGGAATACCTATTGAAATAGCCATCATGTACAATACAGGATTCTCCGAAAATGTACATTCCTATGTCAATAATATCAATACAATCGAAGGAGGTACGCATCTTGCCGGTTTCCGCCGTGCACTGACCCGTACGCTGAAGAAGTACGCCGAAGACAGCAAGATGCTGGAAAAGGTGAAAGTTGAAATCTCGGGAGACGACTTCCGCGAAGGTCTGACTGCCGTTATTTCCGTTAAAGTAGCCGAACCACAGTTCGAAGGACAGACCAAAACGAAGTTGGGTAACAACGAAGTAATGGGTGCCGTAGACCAGGCTGTCGGTGAAGTACTGGCCTACTATCTGGAAGAACATCCAAAGGAGGCAAAAACAATTGTAGACAAGGTGATTCTGGCTGCCACAGCACGCCACGCAGCAAGAAAAGCCCGTGAAATGGTACAACGCAAATCTCCGATGTCCGGAGGCGGTCTGCCGGGTAAACTGGCCGACTGTTCGGATAAAGACCCCTCAAAATGCGAATTGTTCCTCGTCGAGGGAGACTCGGCAGGTGGTACTGCCAAGCAAGGACGTAACCGTATGTTCCAGGCCATCCTTCCGCTACGCGGTAAGATTCTGAACGTCGAAAAAGCGATGTATCACAAAGCACTGGAAAGCGATGAAATCCGCAATATATATACGGCACTGGGTGTCACTATCGGAACAGAAGACGACAGCAAAGAGGCTAACATCGAAAAGCTGCGCTATCACAAGATTATCATCATGACCGATGCCGACGTCGATGGTTCTCACATCGACACACTGATCATGACATTCTTCTTCCGTTATATGCCGCAGATTATTCAGAACGGTTATCTGTACATCGCTACTCCCCCGCTCTACCTCTGCAAAAAGGGTAAAGTAGAAGAGTATTGCTGGACAGACGCGCAACGCCAGAAGTTTATCGATACCTATGGCGGTGGTCTGGAAAATGCGGTTCATACACAGCGTTACAAAGGTTTGGGTGAAATGAACGCCCAGCAGTTGTGGGAAACAACTATGGATCCCGACAACCGTATGCTGAAGCAAGTAAACATCGATAATGCCGCTGAAGCCGATTACATCTTCTCTATGCTAATGGGTGAAGACGTAGGTCCGCGCCGCGAGTTTATCGAAGAGAATGCAACATATGCGAATATCGATACATAATTTTAATATTACGTTTTTATAAACCAACCTCACATCTTACAACGAAGAAGCGTCGGCAAGCGAAGGAAAATCCTCCGTGCCGGCGCTTTTCTATGTCTTAATAAAACCTAACAGTTAAATCTTTTTCCGGTCAAAATCACTATCTTGCCGAAAATGAAGGAGGACACTTATGAAAACGACTACCCCAAATCCCGTATTTGCCAAGATCAGACTCTATCTCAGAATTCTGGCATCCTGTGTAATTGTCACTTGCCTGTTCCTGATTATTATCCATCCGGAGGCATGGATTACTCCGGCTTGCATTATCGTAGCTATGATCTGCCTGTTATTTCTTCTGATACGATCCAAACGCAAAGAGTCGAGGAAATGAAAGAAATATCAGATCATATCATGCGCCTTTAATTCCTTCACTGCGACTTCCAATTCCTGGTACCACTTTTCGCCGAATTTACGGATCAGAGGTTCTTTCAAGAATTGGTAGACAGCCACGTTTTCTTTTTTCCCCAGCAACACAGCCGCTTTACACACATCCCAACGATGATAGTTCACCGCCTTATAAGGTCCGTAATCTCCAATCCGAATGGGATAGAGATGGCATGATACCGGTTTGTAAAAGTCCGTCTTGCCATCCCGATAAGCCTTTTCGATGGCACAGTAACAACATCCTTTCTCGTCATAGCAAGTAAAGACGCAATCCTTATTATTAACAATAGAAGTCACCAGATCACCTTCCTGATCCGTGTATACGACTCCTTGCTTCTCAATGACAGCACGCGCTTCCGGCGACAGTTCCTCCCATATTATCGGCAGAACCTCTTCCAGCTTTTCCACTTCATCCAATTCCACAGGTGCCCCTGCATCCCCTTCAATACAACATTCGCCCTTGCAGGCGTCCAGATTGCAAAGGAATTTTTCCCGAAGGACATCGAAGCTCACTACTACATCTTCTATCTGAATCATAAAACTTATGTGAGACAAAAAGGGCGGAGTATACCCCCGCCCCTTTGGTTATAGCATTCTAAATTACTTAATCAAAATCTGACCGTTCATATCAGCCGGAGCTTCCAGACCCATGATTTTCAGGATAGTCGGAGCCACATCAGCCAGGCGACCGTCTTCTACTTTCGCAGCTTTGTTTTCTGTTACGTACACACAAGGAACCGGGTTCAGAGAGTGAGCCGTATTCGGAGTGCCGTCTTCGTTCAAGGCATGATCAGCGTTACCGTGGTCGGCGATGATGATAGCTTCGTAACCTTGTGCTTTAGCAGCTTCGATTACGTCTTTCACGCAAGCGTCTACAGCCACAACAGCCTTCTCGATTGCTTCGTAGATACCGGTATGACCAACCATGTCACCGTTAGCGAAGTTCACCACGATGAAATCATATTTATTTTCGTTGATAGCGTCTACCAGTTTATCCTTCACTTCGTAAGCGCTCATTTCCGGTTTCAGGTCGTAAGTGGCTACTTTCGGAGATGGAACAAGGATACGGTCTTCGTTGTCGAACGGAGTTTCACGACCACCGTTGAAGAAGAAAGTAACGTGAGCATATTTCTCTGTTTCAGCGATATGGAGCTGGTTAAGTCCTTTGGAAGCGATGTATTCGCCCAGTGTGTTGGCAACGTTTTCCTTGTCGAACAGGATATGAACACCTTTGAAGGATGCATCATACGGAGTCATGCAGTAATATTGCAGTCCCGGAATCGTATGCATACCTGCTTCCGACATATCTTGCTGAGTCAATACGACAGTCAGTTCTTTAGCACGGTCGTTACGGTAGTTGAAGAAGATAACCACATCACCTTCTTTGATGGTTCCGTCGCAGTTGGCGTTTACAATCGGCTTGATGAATTCGTCCGTTACACCTTCATCGTAAGATTCCTGCATAGCCTGAACCATATCGGTAGCTTTCTTACCCTGGCCGTTTACCAGCAGGTCATAGGCTTCCTTCACACGTTCCCAACGTTTGTCACGGTCCATAGCATAATAACGTCCGATGATAGAAGCGATCTTGCCTGCCGATTTCTCGCAGTGTGCAGAAAGTTCTTCGATAAATCCCTTGCCACTCTTCGGGTCAGTGTCACGACCGTCCATGAAGCAGTGGATGAATGTATTGTCGATGCCGTATTCTTTGGAGATGTCGCAAAGTTTGAAAAGATGAACCATTGAGCTGTGTACGCCACCGTTGGAAGTCAGTCCCATGAAATGAACGCTCTTTCCGTTTTCTTTCGCGTAAGAGAAAGCAGAAACGATTTCGGGGTTCTGCAGGATGCTGTTGTCAGCACATGCGCGGTTGATTTTCACCAAATCCTGATAAACCACACGTCCGGCACCAATGTTGAGGTGACCTACTTCCGAGTTACCCATCTGTCCGTCGGGCAAACCTACGTTCTCACCACTTGCCTGAAGTTGGGAATGAGGATAATTGTTCATCAGATAATCCCAGTAAGGAGTGGGAGTGTTGAAGATTACGTCGTCTTTCTTTTGGTCGCCTAGTCCCCAACCATCGAGGATCATTAAAAGGGCTTTCTTACTCATAATATTTCAATATTTAAATTATCACTCTGATTTTCGGGTACAAAGGTACAAAAAAGATGATTACGTAAACGTTTAATCTATGTTAAGTTAAAGGGGAAAAAGAGAGGGAGCGATGGATATTTTTCTTTCTTTGTATAGGGAACTACTAAACGCATTTATTCAAAATTTAATATTATGAAAACGATTCTACTCTGCATGATGCTCATGCTGTCGGGTATGCTCACAGCACAAACCGTCGACAATCCGCCATTCAAAGCCCGTTCGGGAAGTATTGGTAACATCACCCGTATAGAACGCACGCCCGATGGCACTCGTGTTTATATTCACGCCATCTTCCGTCCGCACTGGTGGATAAAGGAAGAAGGAGACAGTTATCTGGAAGATGCAGCCACCGGCAAGAAATATCAGTTCAAGAGTGCGGAAGGCATTGAGCTCAATAAAGAAGTGTATATGCCCGATTCGGGCGAGATGGACTATGTGCTCGTTTTCGAAGCCCTGCCGGAAGAGACGCAGGTCATCCATCTCCTTAGTCCGAGCGATACGGAAGGAAATACGTATGACATATCTTTAGTACCGTCCTCCGGCAAAAACGTTTCGCCGTTGGCGGCAATCAAGGGAAACTGGTTCAAGGCAGATGATTTAAACGCCTGGGAATACGGCATCTACGATTCTGTTACGATTATGGACAACCGGATATTTACCAACGAAAACATCCGTAAGAAAGGGAAGCAGGTGGAAATCACCGTCAAGGACAAGCAGAATGGAGACATACGCACCCTGCTGGTGACTCCGCAGAAAGACGGAAGCTGCCAGATACAAGTGAATGGAGAAAAGAATCAGCTGTATACCCGGCAAAGGGGAGCTACCAAGACAATCGCTGCCGACACAGGCTTTCAGCAGTTCTTCCACACAGATACCACCTGTCTGCAAGGGTATATCGATGGCTATGACCGCCGGCTGGGATTTGACACCGGTCTCATCTATCTATCCAACCATATCACCCGTCAGGACTATCCGACTGTGATTCAGATAGACGAAGACGGCAGCTTCCTGTGCAAGTTTGTCATCAAGCATCCTGTGGAACAGTCGGTAACACTTGACAATAACTGGATTCCATTCTATATCGAGCCCGGACAGACGCTTACCATGTATATCGACTGGGAAGCATTGCTGGCACGCAGCCGTGCACGCGACTATTATTTCCCGATCAAGAATACAGCCTACATGGGCCCGTCGGCTCCCCTCTCCTATCTGCTGAAGGAATTCAAGTCGCTGATCCCCTACCGTTACAATGATTTATCCAACGCGCGCAACAAACTGACTCCCAGCCAATATCAGGAGCACATGAAGCCGATTGTCGCCCGATGGGAGCATACAGCCGATTCACTTATTCAGATTTGCCGCCCATCGGCAAAGGCTGCCCGTCTGATCAAGAATAAGGCAGACCTGCAGGCAGGAGGCTTATTCTTCGACTTTCTGATGAGCAGAGATTATTATGCGAAGCAGGATACAGCCAACCAAGCCTTGAAAGTGAAAGAAGAAGATTCTTATTACGACTTCTTGAAGAAGATGCCGCTGAATGATGAAACAGTGCTCGCCGATGCCAATGCAAGCTCTTTTATCAACCGGTTTGAATATATGGACGCCTTCAGAACAGCCTATAATTATCATGCACCGAAACCAAAGGATACCATCTCTTACACGTATCCGGAAGAATCGCTTCTCGCTTTCCTTAAAGAGAAAGGAGTAAAACTGAATGCAGAACAGGAGGCAATCAGACTGAAACAGGAGAAACTGGCAGGAACAACCGTCAGAATCCCCTTAAAAGAACTTCAAGAAGAGAATGACAAGGTGAAAGGCTTATACGGAAAAGAAGAAAAACTGGTCCTAGAGTACATCGACAAGCAGTATAAAAACAAGCAGTCAGAGCAAGACATGGACAGAAACTTTATCTCAATGGAACAAAAAACCAGTCATAAGAAAGACAGCATTCTTGCCCGGCTATATGATGTGCCCGATCCTTTGCTTTGGCAAATAGCCAAAGTCCGCAACCTGGGTTTCAGCCTGCAGAATATCAAGACACGTTCCATTGCCCGTGAGTATGTGGACAGTATCAAGCAAAAGCTCACTCACCCACAATTGGCAGAAGAGGCCGAATATCTGTTCGCCAAAACGCATCCGAAGGAAAAAGTCAATTCCTATCAACTTCCGGAAGGCAAAGCCACCGACGTTTTCCGCAACATTATTAAGAATCATCCGGGAAAAGTCCTGTTCGTCGACTTCTGGGCAACAACCTGCGGACCTTGTCGCGCAGGAATAGAAGCGACGGCAGACCTGCGCAAAAAATACAAAGATCATCCGGAGTTCGAGTTCATCTATATCACCGGACAGAAAGACTCACCAGCCGGTGCATATAAGCAATACGTAGAAAAGAATCTGAAAGGAGAAGCCAGCTATTATGTCACCGACTCAGAGTTCAATTATCTGCGCCAACTTTTCCGCTTCAACGGCATTCCGCACTATGAACTTGTGCTAAAAGACGGCAGTATCTCCAAGGAAGAACTGGGGACGCATAGAATCAGAAAGTATTTGGAGGAGCACTTCCCCGTTTCCGGGTCTGCCGGACAGGGAGAGAATGATCAGTAATCCCGGTTGAGTCTGGTTGTGACACTTTGACAAGAATGCACATTAAGGATAAAATCAAAGGTCAGTAGGCACTTTTCCTATTGAAAACCGGAGTGGTAGGCATACTTTATAATTGAATAACAACAATTTATGTATTTACCTACCACCTCCCCCTACGGGTACTCCTCCTTCCCGAAGGAGGAGATTTAAGATACTATTGACTTTTTAGTCAGCCCAATTTCAGTTACTATTGACTTTTGCCTTCCTCTTCGACAAATTCAGCATGACAGGTACTCTCTAGAAATAAATACTTTTCTATTGTCACTTATCACCTTTTGGAGATAACAAGCTGATAATAAATACACTTCGGGTGATAATAGCTGGTGACAATAGGGTGATAATAAGGTGATAATAGCCGTAAATCATGCTTTTTATTGTCACTTCACCCCTATTTCATGACTTATTACCTGTCATTTCCTCCCCATCTTATTACCTATTACTTATTACCTGTTACTTATTACCTATCACGCCTCATCCGAGTCTTGACCTTATACCACAAATACGATAAGCTACCGATGCTTTTAGCTCATCATGCCTTTATACTTCCATTAAGCTACCAGCATCTTTACCTGTTCACGGCCGTGACAAGACTTGATCACATCCGTGAGCAGCATTTGCCACGACCGTGAGCAACTCTTACCACGGCCGTGAACAACTAATGATATCGGTAGCTTATCCCAACTTTCCTTATAAGGAAAGTCTACTATGTAAGGAGCTAACGGGAACTTCAGCACTATCTTACAAGTTATTTTACCATAGCCAACCAATGAACTCCCCACACACTGAAAGACCATAAACAACAAGAAAATCTAAAAAAAGCGATGCAAAAGACGGAACCTCGGTTAATTTTCCGTACTTTTGTATCGCTTTTAAATTAAATCATAGAAAAATGGACGATTCAAACCCGCGAACGTGCACTTATAGTATTAATTAAAGCGATCAGAGTCATTGAAAACTGATGCCTCTGCTCGTGTAAACAAACGAAAGGAGGCAATAAGATGAGAACATATCTTTATTGTGAAGCTGGCTTTGTGGAAAAACCGCAATGGCTTCCTAACTGCTGGGTAAACGTAGTATGCCCGGACAACGATGACTTTGAGTTTCTGACTAAAACTCTAAACGTACCCGAATCATTTCTGAACGATATAGCCGATACAGACGAACGTCCGCGCACCGACACGGAAGGCAACTGGCTATTGACGATTCTACGCATCCCGATGCAAAACGGTCAGAACGAAAGTCTTCCCTTCGGCACCGTACCCATCGGTATCATCACCAACAATGAAATCATTGTATCAGTCTGCTACCACAACACAGACCTGCTGCCGGACTTCATCGAACACACCCGCCGAAAGGGAATCGAAGTCCGCAACAAACTCGATCTGATTCTCCGACTGATTTATTCGTCTGCCGTATGGTTTCTGAAATATCTGAAACAGATAAATCTGGATATCAGCGCCGCCGAAAAAGAACTGGAGCGCAGTATCCGCAACGAAGACCTGCTCCGTCTGATGAGACTGCAAAAAACACTCGTTTACTTCAACACCTCCATCCGAGGAAATGAAGTAATGATCGGAAAGCTGCAAAGTATCTTTCAGGACACCGACTTTCTGGACAAGGAACTGGTGGAAGACGTGATTATCGAGTTGAAACAGGCATTTAATACCGTGAACATCTACAGCGATATCCTCACCGGAACGATGGACGCCTTTGCCTCCATCATCTCCAACAACGTGAATGCCATCATGAAACGCATGACCAGCCTTTCCATTACACTGATGATCCCGACATTGATAGCCAGTTTCTACGGAATGAATGTGGATATCCATCTGGAAGAGATGCCGTATGCCTTTGCACTGATTATCCTGTGCTCCGTCGTGCTGTCGACATTAGCGTTTATCGTATTCCGGAAAATCAAGTGGTTCTAATTCAAGCGACTGCAATTCAAGCAGTTCTCAATCTCCCTTTACGTCAGAGACATAAAAAGCAGCCTGTCATTCTTAAGACCTGAATTCAAGGTCGGCGATGACAGGCTGCACACAATACGTTTTTTGTTCGATAGAGAATATTAAAAAGAGAATGTTTAAGAGAGAGAAATTATTTTATCCTTCTTTATTGGATTTCTTTCCGCCCAATGGCACAGAAATACCAACAAATCCACTTACAGAATTGGTGTTCTTACCTAAGAACATGTAGTCAGTTCCGAGGAACACCGGACCCAACTTCAAGCCCAGACCGAATGACTTACCGGCAGACTGAATAGCCGAATAGCTGAGCGCAACGTTAAGCCAGCTTTTCGGACGATAGTTTGCGGAGAATGTTACTTCTGTCAGAGTTTTCGGTTGCACGAAGCGAGTCGTAGACAATACACCTACTCCGAGTTTGTTCTCAAAGAAGCCGTATTCTGCTCCTACCACAACTGTAGATGCCAAACTAGACTTGCGTGATTTATGTACGTCCTCTGTCTGAAGTTGCAACATTTCATAGTCGAGTACATCACCACCATTTACACGATCCATGTATCCATTAGCATCATTCTGCAAACGGTTGATATTAGATTGAACCGCAATTACAGAACCGTCAATATTATTTGGATCAATACCTGTCAGATAATTATCACCTGCAATATTAATTGCTTCCGGATTAGCAGAAGCTATTTTAGTAGCACCTTTCGACCATTTGACGAATCCTAAGTCTAGAACAGAGGCAGACACTGTCAGATTATCCATAATTTTATAAGAAGCTCCCAAATCAATACCGAAACCATAACCTGCAATACCCAACTTACCACTATCAAAATCAAAGTCGCTGATATAGTCTTGACCGTTTTCTTCTACCAATTCCAGTCCTTTGAAAGAACTTTCTAGATGAGCATCAACTGTCAGCTTTGCATGATAACCTTTAATTTCATTTTGCAAAGCTTCTATCTCTTTCGCAGCCTGTACAGGGTCACTGCTAAACTGAATATTCTGTAATTGGCTGATGCGGGTATCACTCGGAAGATTAGCATTCATCATTACATTGTTGATCTTCAGATTCATATTACCGATACCCAGCAATACTTTCACCTTACCACCGACTGTCAAACGGTTATTGATCTGACGCGCATATCCCAAACCAACTTCACCATAAGCGTTAATATCCAGTTTCTGACCGCTGATATCGTAATTGCTGTTTCTCCAGTTATCTTCAAGCGCATCCATCTCATTCAGGAAAGTAAACATGGAACGGGTAAGGCTTGCACCTATATCCGCACGAACACCTACATTGAATGACCAAAAGTTCTTTCCTTTATACCATCCGGCAGAAAGAATCTCCGTGCTTACGTTTACATTTAAGTTGTTTTTATCTTTCAGACGGCTGAGGAAATCGGGATTAGAGTAGAAATTGTCGCTATCGTCAATAATGTCGATAATATCCTGATAACCCAATGAAGTGGACCCGACAGTAGCATTGACCGATCCCAATACCGGAATATTAAAATACCCCTGAGTCGGAATCAGAGCCGGATTCAATTGTTGCCGATAATGAGTACCTTCCATAAAATAAGAAGTACGTAAAAACTGCGCATTGGCAGGTAAAACAAAACCCATCATAAGAAGTAAAGCCCCCATCAACTTCTTAGATGCATAAAGTCTGCTTGTTGTCATGATTTTATCTTTTTTTAATTCTTGTTATCGAATGCAAATATATAGCATTTAAGTAACAAATAAAAGCACAAGTCAACACTTTTTTAGCATAAACCGAACATTTTCATGGCTATTTGGAGAAAATTCGTGCTTATTCTGCAAAAATATGTAGAAAGTGAAACAAAAGACAATATCAGAAATTCAGGTTCAACTGCCCGTCACCAAGCAGATTGAAGGTCATTCGGTGGTAGGGAGTCGTTCCACGTTCGGCGATGGCGGCACGATGTTTTTTAGTCGGGTATCCTTTATTCTTATTCCAGTCATAAAACGGATATTCTTCGTGAAGGCGATTCATATAATCATCTCTGTAGGTTTTAGCCAGTATAGAAGCGGCGGCTATAGAGAGGTATTTGCTGTCTCCTTTTATCACGGTAGTATGAGGAATGTCAGGATATTTATTGAAACGGTTTCCATCGATCAGCAAATGCTGAGGACGGACAGAGAGCTGACCGACAGCCCGGTGCATCGCCAAAAAGGAGGCGCGGAGAATGTTTATCTCGTCTATCTCCTCGGGCGACACCACTCCTACCGCCCACGCCAGCGCTTCTTTCTCTATCACTTCACGAAGTGCGTAGCGTTGCTTCTCGGTCAGTTGCTTCGAATCATTCAGCAGCTCATTCTTGAAATCTTTAGGAAGAATGACGGCGGCAGCATACACTGATCCTGCCAAGCAACCGCGGCCGGCCTCATCGCAGCCGGCCTCTATCAGGTCTTTATTTAAGTAAGGTAGTAGCATACTTATTCTTTTTTTCTTATCTGCCACAAAGATAGAAAATAAAAGAAACAAAGAATATCAACCCTACAAGTAATAATTTTGCAACCATTCATTTTGAATCGCGCACGCAGCGGATCGGTCCTGCCACCGACTTTACATAATAAAAATAGAATTGGTATTCGAATATATGAAACAGACCAGCATCCTTATGGATATGCAAAATATTCACTCGGTTGTCTGTGTCCGTAGTTGCATTATGGTAGTTCCCGCAACTGTTTGTACGAAAACCTCCTCCATCGCCCACACGTGTTCCCTGTGTCGGGAAATAAGATGTCGGACCTTCTTTCCATTTCTGCATATACATGTTCATTCCATATCCGTCCGGAAATTTCTCGTCATAATTGATACCATTCATAGATCCGGGATTTAGCCCCGTATTGGTAAATTCAAACCACAATTCACCCGAAGCAACCCTCCAGCCTGTGGGACAAGGGTCAAAAATGGATTTTTCCGTTCCGTAGTTATCATATATATGTACATTATTATTAGGGTTAATCGTGTAAGCTTTCATTCCATCGGAAGCCGGCTCCAGTCCGCCCCAAAGTTTATTGTCACTTTCTCCTATCGGACACCAGTCGCCATTATTGAAATAGTTACTCTTTAGTTGTACGTAACTTTCACTTTTATTAACCTCTTTCGTTCCACAGATAAAAACCGTGGGATTGGCAATGGCATGTCTGACAGCTCCGGTCAAAGTGCTTCCAATTACCGAATGGAACAGCTTGCTTTCATCGGCAACGGAAGTTTTATGCACTTCAATCTGGTTGGAGTTGTCATAATGCTGATCTGTATGTTCGTCGTTATAATCTTGGTGTTCATTTGCAACATTGCGTAAAGGAGGGAACGGATCTTTTCGTCCCCATTGATATAACATGCCGAAAGCCTGCGTTATTTCATCCGGATACCGGTGGAGACCATTTCCTATACCTTTCTGATTATCCGCCAATGCACCGAGATTGCATGACATGACGGCATAACCCTGTATACGCGGCTTTTCGGGATATATACCGTTATTGTCCCAGTCGTATGTGTAATAAGTAACGGCTTTGCCAAGATTGTCCGGTTCATGGTCTGTAACCCAGATGTGCCAAGACCACAGAATGTCTCCCTTGCTATTGTAAGCACCGATCAAGGCGTTACCTTTCTTTTGCGTTCTAACATAGATTTTCTGATGAATATCGCCTGTGTTCTCACCGAGTTGCACCAACGTTCCATCCGTATTATTACCGATGCAGTCTTTGGTTTGCCAGATAATCCCGACCCGGGCTATTTTCAGATTCTCGTCATGAGGACTCAAATAGTCTGCAAAATTATACCCACCTCCTGTCTCTACACGGTAATAGGGTTCAAAAGACAGGAAACCGTTTGGCTTTACAACAAAACAATTGGATGATGGATTGTTTTGCCCTTTCTCTCCTGTGATAGTCAACGTCATGCGGTAAACTTGATTACGCTGTATATTAAAATTATTAAGCGAATTCCCTCCGGGATAAGCTGCATAGAGATATCTTTCACCATCAATTTCGGTGGTTACATCGACCACAAGTGCATCGGAAGGTGCTACATCAGATTTGCTACCACCCAGAGTTTCTATTTCCCCCTGCAGATTTTCGGGGACATAGAAAACAGCCCATTCTTTATCTTCATTCTTTTCCAAATCCGAGGCGGCAAAAGCTATGGAACTGAATGTCGTCCCATCTGGAAATGGAATCGCATTCATCGGCTCTCCCGCTCCATTGCCAGCGAAGGTCTCTACCTGGCAAATATTCGGAATTTGCCTTACGTTAACGTTGTTCAGCTCCATCCCTAGTTTCAGCATCACTACCTTTACTTTGAGTTTGGCATACATACGTGTAACCGGTACTGTGACCGTAATACCTGCCGTCACTTCCACCTCCTCGCTTGCTCCGGCCATTGGTATCGACACCTTATCTATCGACCGTAACGGGAAAGCGGTAGGCAAGGTCTGTTTCTTCAGTTGTTCCAGATTCTTAAACCTTTGCCATGAAGCATCCGTTCCATCGTTAGCCCAGTTGTCATAGCCTGTATTGGCTACGACATATACAAGAGACGAAACTCCGGCTTTCAGATATACAGGCAGATTTTGCAACATTGCCTGGTCGGTAATGGTGTAGTAGCGCGGCTTTATCAGCAGTTCTTCCGTTACTGCATCGTATTGGAATACCCAGATGTTGAGTATCTCTTTTTCTTCCGCAGTCTCCGTTTCAGGTGTGCTGCTGGGTATAGAGGCCCTTGTTCCTGCCTGTACCTCAACGGCAAATGTATTGACAGACAAATTCAACTCGGCTTCCGTCAGTCCGCTCTCGTCAAGAACTACTCCGTTCGTTCCACTTGTCTCCGGTTGCAGTTCTTCCGTACAACCACACATTGCGATGGTTGCCAGAAGAAGTATGAATAATAAAAAGTAATGTTTCATATCAGTCAAAAGTATATTCGTTGTCATAAGCATATTTCCATTCTTGCACATTCACCGTGAGTCTGTTGTCGCGGACGGTGATGGTGAACCGATAGAGGTTATTGCGGGAGATGTCAAAACGCTTGGTATTGTCACTATTATCAGTCTTTCCGCTCTCGTCGTAACTTGCGAAATAGACTTTATGCGGTTCGTCCTCACCGGTCTGTGCATCGAGCCTTACCTCAATGCACGAGTATTTGTCACCCGCGTCGATATTCCGGTATTCGGTCAGGTAGGCAATCCATTTCTCGTATTGATTTCCGTCAGTACCCGCCCACTGGCTTGCGAAACGGAAATCTTGTATTTTTTCTTCCACATCGTTATCATCTTCTACGAGGTGTAAGCCGCTGACATAATCGCTGTTCCACTCACCGCCGTGATCGTAGTCGTCCTGTGACAAAACATCTTTCGGGGCACAATATCCCTTTTTATTATAACGACAAATCTTCACTTCACTGAACGACAAGTCGAAATGATCGTCCGTCTTGAGTATCACTTCCACCTTTGCCACGGCACGAAGCAAGGTAACAGGCTCGGGCAGCAACGTGATCTCCCCAGCCTTGAACTCTATATCATTGTATTCGTGAACACCATAGAAAGGAATCAGTCGTTCCGGTCCCAGCTCAAAAGAAGAGAAACGATCAAACTGTCCCCATCCGGCATCGCAGATATCCGCAAGCAATGTCTCTCCGGCTTTCATTGTATCGTCACCATATTGCGGCCAGTTGGCAAGCACAACCATCTTGAAGTTTTTATGATTGGCCAAAGCGGTGGGTGCCTTGCCAAGCACACCGTAATCCCTGTAATCACTTCCTTCAGCCACCACGAAACCCTCCGGCTCAAAACGGGCGATGAACTTATTGTCGGAGGTGAAGAAATAAATCCGATAGTTGTTGTTCTCTATATCTATGTAATTCTCATAGGTTTCGCCGGCCTCATAGCCTTCACTGACCTTCGGACTTCTTGTAGGCAATCTGAAACCAATACTGAGAGTTGTTTCTTCATCGGATATGCCGAAGGTCTCCGTGTCATAACTACACGAGGTACCGCACAACACAAGGAGCATCAAAGTCCCCGTGACGATATGTCGTACCACATTCTTCATTCGCATTCCTCCTATTACAATTCGCTGTTTTGCAGCACTACTTTCCAAGAATTAATATAAATATAAGCATCGAGCCAACGGTCACCTTCATCAAGGAAAAACACCATATCATATACGTCCTGCCTGTCAAGATACTCCTGATCGTCCATATCCCGGTTATAGAAACCTTTCACAAGCAAAGCATAATCAATAAGGGGAATGGAGAAAACCGCCTTTCCTGTTACCTTGTTAGTCACGGTGAGCCGTGTCTCCTGTCCTTTTACAAGGCGCGGCACAGTCAGTTCGGCTATGGTCGCGCTGAAAGTGGCACGAGATGCAGCCTGATTTTCTTCGGGCTGGGTGTCCATGTCCACTTCTCCGGCATCGGTATGCCACGCATAGTAAGTCACCGGTTCGTCGGGCAACAGCGTATTGTCCCAATCCATGCTCCCATTAGTGTCGGTAATGGTAAAAACGAACTTGTCTTTATCCACAGCCCCTCCCGAAAGGTGCTGCAACACCACTCGTACATTGTTGGTATTCTTCACCAACGGTACGGTATAAGTGTACGTACCTTCGGTTTCAGCGAACGTCTGTTTCGGCAGCCACCCGTAAAACAAGCGGTCAAGGTCTTCGGTGACGAATGCTTTGTTCCCGGTATCGTGCTGCCTGTCAAGCGTGCAGGTCAGCCCCTTGCCGACAGTTGTTTCGGGTATCAAGAAAGAGCCTTTGTCGGTCGTACCACACCAAGCAAGCAGATCATATTCACCCGGTTCTACGTCTACAGTCATGACATAGCCATCGGCTGCAAGAGCTTCACCCTGTTCAGTACCTTGCCAAACCACCCTGCCCCCGGCATCTAGCAGGTAAAGTGTCACTACGTTCACCTCGTGGGCAAAGGCATCGGCAAACTTCATGTTATAATCGTAACGAAACTTCACACGGTAGTTCACCGAGCAGTCGCCCTCACCATCATAGATTAAGCCGTCGCAGGCATATAGCAGCGAAGCGCAAGCGATGATCGCCAGCAACTTTCCGCTTGTTTTCCTTATGTAAGACTGTATATCCATCTGACTCATATTTATTATATTCTATATATGTATACTGCGAAAAAAGTCGCAGGGAATTTTCATCTTCGGTGGGAAATGGCAGATACGCCCTTTCCGGTCCCGTCCTCTCTTTGCGCCGGAACGGAAACGCTTTTTAAAGGAAGGTGTGCCGTTACTAACTGCCTTTTGACACACCCTCCTTTTTTATAAGATAGAAACTATTTCAAGAAAAATTAAAGTTCCACATTTTGGCTGACAATCTTCCAGGAAAGAATATTGATTTTCGCGCCAACATAATAAGTATCATCGTCCGGACCACCGGGAACGATTTTTTCATCTTCGCCAAAGATCCCCTTACCGATCTTTTCCAATTTGTTAATGGTGACTACGTAGTGATGATTGCGTACCACACCGTATTTGGCTTCCGGGATAGTTCCGTTCTCTGCAACTTCGCTATTGTTGAGGTGTTCGATAGGAATGTTGTAGTACATCAATCCGCCGTTGTAAGCGATGGCATCTGCGGAAGCAGCAGCCAAATGCTCGTTAAGAGTAGCGATGATTTGATCCGAATAGTTAGAGCCGTCCCCTGTATATAAGGAGGTTGCATGCTCATTTGTAAATACCACTTTTACTTTTCCATCGCCCACATTCTCCAACTTCACATACTCTCTGCCAATCTGAGTATATTTTGTATTACCCATATCATCTTGTCCATCTTCATACCACACGTCCAATTGGTTTTTCGCCTTCAATACACTGAGCACATAGTCGAGGAAGGAATCTTGTTTGAAAAGAACACCACTGTAGCGTACGAGATCGAGTGCATTACCGTTTACATCGCAAACTTTGGCTTTCAATAGGATGCTCGTAACGGCAGAGCTGAAGTTGGCGGTAATGATGGAACTAGTGTTGGTGTTCTCGGCGCAATAGGCAGAGCTTCCCAATTCAGCCAGGCCGTCTTCCAAATCGCCATAGTTCAGATATTCGGAATTGTCAGAGATTACCTCTGCATTTTCAGGATAACCGGAAAAACCGTAGTTGAACGACTTACCCCAGTGACTGCGATAATTAATCGCTCTGTTCCATGTAAACCCCAAACCAATATCCGTCCAAGTCGCATCTATGTTCTTGACCATGTACGATTTCTTTGCCGTAGCATTCAATTTCCATCCGAGCAGTTCCACATAAAGGTCTTCCGAAGCGATATTACCGCTTCCGGCTGAGTTGTCTTCGCCTGCCACAGTGACTTTTATCGGATAACGTCCATTTACATCCTTTTCGAGTTCATCGGACACATTCAAGGTTACTTTGGCAGCCAGACGTTCCACATACACAGTCATCACATTAGTAATGGCGCTCACATCCGTTATCGGTTCAAGAGAGAAATTTTCCTCATTAACTTCCGTCACGAAATACTTTGCTCGATTGGTATCGGTGTAGCTCGTAGTGCTCATGGTAAAGTAATTGGTGGTGACGCTGTTGGTTGTTTCCGGGTAATAAATGCCTTCCGCATTATTGTCCGCAAGCACCGTCTGCATTTCATCGAGCGTTTCTCCATACACGAAGTTATCCGGTTTGTTGAGCACCGCTACCATATACTTAGGGTAACTCTTCTTGTCCAGTCCTTTCAGCACAACGACGTTGTTGCTCGCAAATTCAATGTTTTCGGCAGGGGTTGCCGTTGAGGCGTTGCCACCCGTCCAAACATCACCTTGTGTTACAAATACACCGTCTGCATCATAAAAGTAGAAGTAGGCGTTTTTTACAGCCTGTTCATTTATTCCGTACTCAAAGTCACCTTCTGTCGCTCTTGTAAGGGAACCTGCATCAGCGAGGCGGACATTGATATATGCCTTGTCTCCTGTGAAAACACTCGGTGTATCATTCGGAATGATTTCCGATTCTTCGTTCGAGCATGCACCCAATGTGGCGCATACGAACAAACCTAAAAATAATTTATTCATCTTCATAAATGTTGGTAATTCAATTTTGTTAATAATATATTCTCTCGTTCATTCTTAATATTTCTGTTTTTCAAGCTGTTCAAGCGTAATGCCGGCCTGCTCTAATCCGAGTGATTTCGCCTCGTTCAGGTAGCGTCGGGCACTGTCGTAATCCTTTTGCCGGATGGACAGTGCGCCTCGGGCATAGACAGCCTCGGGTGAATCGCCCGCTTTGGCAAGATAACGCTTCGCACTTGTGAGATCGCCACGACGCATGGTAGCATTGGCAGCGTTCAGGTTGGCAATGGGGTCACTCGGAAACATGCGTACCGCTATCTCGAACACTTCAGCAAACTCATCTGTACCGGGCTCATATTCCTGTGCGGCAAGGTAGAACTCATTCAGGCTCAGCTTTTGCGGTCGTTCACGCATGATTCGTTTTATTTCCTCCACATCGCTGTAACTACGGATGGTGTAGGCTATACGATAGTCGGTGTGACGCAACGCCGGATAACAGTTCTGTAACAGGAAGCGGTATTCTACCGGATAAGCACGTTTTATTTTCCACTCTTTGGCATCCGGTTCCAGATTGCCGTCTATCAAAGCGATGATTTCCGTGCGATGTTCAAGGTTCGACTGCTCCACGTAGCGACGCAATCCTGCCCAATCCTCCGGTTCAAAGTCGGTCGTTATTACATCGCCTTCAAACCGGTAGAGTTGCTGTATGTACTTCTTCAATGCGGCGGTACGTCCGATAGCCAATTCTTTGTTATGCACGTATGAGCCTTCGGGCGAGGCGTAACCTTTCAGCCATACCGAGGTGATGGTTATGTCCATGTCGCTTCGCACGGAATCAATCGATGACTGTATTTTCCCAAGTTCAACGGCATTGCGTCGATAATCCGGATAAATACCCGTTTGGTCTACCGGAAAGTCGATGAACGCCGAGCCTTCGAGTGAATCCCGTTTTTCGATCTGCCCTTGCAGACGCATATATACCAATTCAGGGAAAAACGTTTCGGTGTGTCGTCCGACCCTACCATTCTGCTCTGCCAGCAAAGTACTGCAACATCCGTAGTCGCTGCGATGAAGCGACAGCACCGAACCGTTCATCCATTCGGCATATGGTATCATGTTGCGATATTCGATAGTATCGGGCTTCTCCGCGGCCTTATAACTCTTTTCATCCTTGCCCGACAGCATACTTTCGCCATTGCGCACATAGAAGTAATAACGTCGCCTGCCATAAACTCCTACCGATTGCAGATCGAGCGAGTCATTTCCATTGACCAACCTTGGTGTAAGAAGCACGGCACGATTATCGTCCACGTCAAGCCCTGATAAATCCCAAAGCATGTCAATAGCGATATACCCGCCGTTGCGCTCCATTCTAAGATTCTCTATGGAAACACCATCCACGATGTCTTGCTTCCGCATGTCGGTCACGATCTGCGCTTCCGCTACCGTAACCATGCCCAAAAGGGCTGATAGGATATATAATGTCTTTTTCATCTTACACACGATTAAAATACATAAACAAGATTGATTGCAGCTTTCGTCGGTCCCACGTAGTGGTGCGGCTTGTCCGTTTCTATCTTCTTGCCGCACCCGGCGCACTGAAAGCGGTCATAGCGTATATAGGAATAACCCAAACCAATTTCTGCCTCAAGATTCCAATGCCGTCCCAATATCCACGCATAACCATAAGCGATACCTGCGCCGACAAACCAACCCTGATAACGGGTATCCTTCAACTTGCGGGCATCCGTGCCAAGGAAGTTGATCTTTCCATCAAAACCTCCGATATTATACTGTCCGCCATGAATGTGAGCACCCACAAAGTGTCCCGAGAAGCGATCGCAGAACCAGTATCTGACTTCAGGCTGAACAGCCCAGTGTTTCCAATGCCGCTCGTGCGAGAGCGTCCATGCATTGAACTGCCCCGTAATGTCTAATGTCCATTTAGGTGCGAGTCCGACCTCTATTCCCAAATTCGGATTCAAAAAAGCATCCGCCAACACATTACTCTTGACAGCCACGTCCTGGGCTTTAACACCCTGCGTCATACCAGTGAGGACAAATACCAGCAGGACAAATATCCGTTTTATAATTCCATTGTTCATACTTTAGGCTATAGTTAATTATTGAGTTCCAGATTTCACAGTCTGTCCTTGTATAGACAGTCTCCATCTTTTTTGTTCTGCACAAAGAAACGATGCATTTGTTTTCGCATAATGCCAAAACGTATAAATCATATATTAATCATATTGGTAAAATCGTAATGACCATTGACGCAGGCTACAATTTTGTAATGGGCATGTCAAATCGTCAAATCCTGCCTCATTCTTAAAGCGCATCAAGCCATTATTAACAGTCGTAATGCAAAAAAATACAGTAAATTAGGCTATCTTTGTGTAACGTTTGAGTTGTGAGTCTATAACTATCTATCTAAGCATTTTTATTGCACCGGGGAAAGTCAGCAGAAATACACACTCAAGAAGAATAATTTGAATTCAATTAATATGGGAGCATTTGTCACATACAGCAATTTGATAACCTATATTTTACCGATATTCTGTTCGGCCATATGTTCGGCCTTTACCTTATTATTGATATGGAATTATCGCAATCTTGCCGAAAGGAAATTAAGGCGGGTCGTGAGCATTTATTGTACCCTGATAGCCGTATGGTGGTCATCCGTTTTATGGCATGCGCTCTCTGACGATCCGATATTTCTCCCGGTCGATATTCCTTTTGCCTTGTCGTATATCTATATTCCTATATTGTTTTATAATATCGTTTATTACCTGACCTACTTAGGGAACAAAAGGAACTTTCCCATAGTGAATTATCTTTGGCCAATACCCACATTGACAATTATCCTAATGGCGTCAGCCTGGATATCGCCTCCCGAGGGAGGTGTTTTTACCGAATTATCGTTGTTCGAGCGATATACGGAGATATTCCTATCCAGTCTTTTACTGCGATTTATTACAGCGGCAGCCTATATCGTTCCGACCGGCCTGTTGTTGTCACGGTATTATAAGCAGACGACGCTTCAAAAAGCCGACACAGATCAAAAATATCTCAGAATAAAATCACCGCGTTGGCTCATCGTATTTTTCATACTTTCTATCGCTATATTGCTGATCGCTTTTCTGCCTTCGTTAGTCGGCACAAGCCAATGGCTTATCCGACTGAACGCATTATGCATAATGGCTCAGGAGGTCTTGCTTACATATCAGGTTATCTGCAGGCAATATCTCTCTTACAAAACCTCCGATTTGTTTCCGATCAACGAAAAGAAATCAAGGAACAACGATTTGACCGCTAAACAGCATCCTGAACCGGACAACATGCGTGGACAATTAAACAAGAGAACGTTTGAAAACTATTTGTCCCAAGAAAAGCCATACCTCAATCCCGATTTCAAGCTGACTGACATGGCTGAAGCAATGGGTGTGAACCGTACCATCATGTCTAATTTTATCAATCAAACTTATGGCATGAATTTCAAGCGTTACCTGAATCTGTGTCGAATCAAGGAGTACCAGATTCTGATAGTGCATCCCTCGAACGAATGCAAGAATCCGTATCAGGTAATGGTCATGGCGGGATTCAAAGATTCCAGGCATTTCCAACGTGCGATTCAATTGGAGAATACATATAAAGAACAGTCTCACAAGGAACCACAAATAAATAAAAAAGGATGAATCAAGATATCGAACGTGCAATAGCTTTCTCAATACCCGTGGTAAGCGCTGCGATCAGCCTGGTCATGATTTTGCTCGACACAACCCGCTCTTCCAATACGGTCAACAGGAAGATACATTACAGTATGATCACTGTATACAGTCTGATAATGCTGTACTGGAGCGGACTGGTTATGCATTCCATCGCCCGTGACGCTTTCATAGCATATCTGCCTGTTTTCTTTTCCTCGTTCAGTTTTATTCCCGTATTCTTATACCTGATCACCTATATCATTACGGAAGTAGGCGAACGGAAACGTTTCCCGCCATACCATTTCATCTTTCCGTTGTGTTTGACCGTAGCTATCTGCATGATTGCCTTTATAGTGCCATTCCAGCAACGATGGGCTGCTATTTATGATAACGAGGCAAACCTGACAACGATCATCGACATCATGTTTATCGCCTGTATTTTGCTGAGCATTTTATACTCAGGACTGAGCTTGCTCCGCATAAAGTCATATAAACGCCAGGTAGCCGATTATTCCGCTGATATCTACCGGATGTCGCTGGATTGGCTGTCTTTTATCATCATCTTCAGGGTCGTGCTGCAAACATTGCCGATAGCCGGATTGATATTGGGGATCACACTATTCAACAAGTTGGGATTTATCTGGGCATTTACAACATTCCCGCCAGTTTTTACCCATATCGTGCTGTGCCTGAATATCCTTTCGGAGAATTATGTGATTATCGAACCTGTTACCGCCAAAGAAAAGGAAATAACCGCATCGGGAAATTATGCGCAATTAGGGCGGCAGCGGATTGAGATGTATTTAGAAAATAAGAAGCCTTATCTAAACCCGGAATTCAAAATAACCGACATGGCCAAGGACCTTTTTTCCAACAGAACTTATATATCAGCTTTCATCAACCGAGAATATGGTATGAATTTCAACCGTTTCATCAATAATTACCGGTTGAAAGAAGTAGAAAGATTACAATCGGAGGCTGTACAAAGAAAACAAAAAATATCTTCGACGGAGATTATTATCCATGCCGGGTTCAGCAACTATCGCAGTTATTTCCGGGCTAAGAAAATGTAATTGGATTCGATCTGAAAATATGATGATGAAGAAATAGATTCACTTCTTGAACGGATTGATTATCTTAAGCAAAGATAAAGGAAATAAAAAAGGAGACCTCATTCAAGGTCCCCTTTTTCCGTCATTCATTCACACAAACAAACAATTGTTCCCCAATATACTTACCGGTTCACAGCCCTAGCGGCCGAAACCATCACCCTACCATTCGTTTTACAGATTTTGTTCGTTGATAACATCAGCCTTTCCCCTTAGCCATTATGATAGATTGCTTCCATTTCCCCTTCATTATTATAATAGATCGTCTTGCAAAAGTATCCAAATAATAAGAGACGAGAAAATGGCTTTGAGCGAGTATTTGCATGAAATGCCCTTAAACAGGATTATCTGCCGGAAAAAAGTGATTAAGTGGGCAAAAAAGGTGTTTACCCGGTTCTATATAATCAGAAGAGGGTGTCAAAAGTCAATAGTCAAAAGTCAATAGTAACAAAATTCTCCTCCTTAAGGAAGGAGTTTAGTTACTTTTGACGCCCTCACTCTTCAATAAACAAACCTTCTTTTAGTTAAAACAAACTCCAAGCAACGGTAAGCCCTGCCATCACAATGGCTACCATGCTCATAAGCTTGATCAAAATATTCAGACTCGGGCCGGAAGTATCCTTAAACGGGTCGCCCACAGTATCGCCTACTACGGTTGCCTTATGCACTTCACCGCCTTTGCCTCCAAAGTTCCCCTCTTCTACATATTTCTTCGCATTATCCCACGCTCCGCCTGCATTCGCCATAAAGATAGCCAGCACAAAACCTGTGCTCAAACCGCCGATCAGCAGTCCCAGTACTCCGGTCACTCCGAAGATTAATCCGGTAGCAATAGGCGCAAGGATAGCAATCAGCGACGGAATCACCATTTCGCGCTGCGCACCCTTGGTTGAGATAGCCACACAACGTTCATAATCCGGCTCGGCTTCTCCTGTCAGAATGCCTTTGATCTCACGGAACTGACGACGCACCTCATCTACCATGTGTCCGGCTGCGCGGCCGACCGCATTCATTGTCAGTCCACAGAACAAGAACGCCATCATCGAACCGAGGAACATACCGGAAAGAACTTTCGGATTCATCAGCGTCACGTCGTAATAGTTCATGAAATCGACAAAGGTAGCATTGGCGGTTGAGACAACATCGCCGTTCGGCATACTCAGGTCTATTGTCCCCAAACGGGTCAGACCGATACGGATCTCTTCGATATAGGATGCCAGCAAAGCCAGTCCGGTCAATGCAGCGGAACCGATAGCAAAACCTTTTCCGGTTGCCGCGGTTGTATTTCCCAAAGAGTCGAGCGCATCGGTACGCTTGCGGACTTCGGCACCCAGACCGGCCATTTCCGCATTACCGCCTGCATTATCAGCAATCGGGCCGTAAGCATCCGTAGCCAGTGTGATTCCTAATGTGGACAGCATACCGACAGCAGCAATACCGATACCGTAGAGTCCCATACCTACATTGGAGAAATCGAAACCGGAAGCAAGCAGGAAGGAGGCAATGATGCCCACCACCACTGCAATCACGGGAATAGCCGTAGAAAGCATACCCAGACCGATACCGGAGATAATGACGGTGGCAGGTCCGGTTTTTCCGCTTTCACTCAGTTTCTGAGTAGGGCGATACGACTGGGAAGTATAATATTCGGTAGAACGTCCGATCACAATGCCGACCAACAGGCCGACTACTACAGCGCATGAAATCCAAATCCAGTTGTCCAACTGCAAGAGCCACAGGATTAAGAAGGTAGCAGCCACAATCAGCACAGAACTCAGGTTTGTTCCGAATGCCAGTGAGCCGAGCAAATCTTTCATCGTCGCATTTTCTTTGGTACGCACGGAGAAGATGCCAATAATAGAAAGCAGAATACCTACCGCAGCAATCAGCATCGGAGCAATAACCGCTTTAAACTGCATGACTGTATCTGCCGAATGTATAAAGGCGGCAGCACCCAATGCGGCAGTCGCCAGGATAGAACCACAATAAGATTCGTACAAGTCAGCTCCCATACCTGCCACGTCGCCTACGTTATCGCCTACATTATCGGCAATGGTGGCAGGATTTCGCGGATCGTCTTCGGGGATTCCAGCTTCTACCTTACCCACGAGATCAGCGCCTACGTCGGCAGCTTTTGTATATATACCGCCACCCACACGAGCAAAGAGCGCCTGTGTGGAAGCTCCCATACCGAACGTCAGCATCGTGGTAGTGATTACGCAAAGTTTATGAGTCGGTGTCAGTGCGTCAGCGGGAATCACCGCATTCAGCAACAGATACCAGAAAGATATATCAAGCAGCCCCAGTCCGACTACTACGAGTCCCATTACCGCACCACTACGGAAAGCGATTCTCAGTCCGGAGTTCAATGAATTGCGTGCCGCATTAGCCGTACGTGCCGAAGCATAGGTTGCCGTCTTCATACCCAGGAAACCGGAAAGACCGGAGAAGAAACCACCCGTCAGGAAAGCTATGGGAACCCACACATTCTGAACATGAAAGCCATAAGCCATAATTGAAAACAAAATAACCAGCCCAAGGAAAACACAACCTACAATCTTGTACTGTTGTTTCAGATAAGACATAGCTCCCTTGCGTACCGCAGCGGCTATTTTTATCATTTGGGGAGTACCTTCACTCTCTTTCATCATCTGCTTATGGAAGTAATAAGCAAAACAGAGGGCTAACACTGAAGCGACCGGAACCAGCCAGAAAAGAATGCTATCCATAGAATTAATTATTAAAGGGTTTTATGGAGGCTAAAAGTATGGAAATCAAACGAAAAAAGCAAGCAAAAGAGAAAAAAAATCCAACTTGCCGATTGATGCGATAACTCTCAATGAAACGAAGGTAAAACAAGTAAAAAAGTCTTTTGAGAATCCTGCAAAAGAGCATCAGGCCAATAGCTCGTTAGTTAATTTTTAGTCTTATTACGTTAATCGTTAACAAACCCGTTATTTCTATTAAACCATGTTATAAAGCGCCTCACTTTGCCCCGAAAATTTGGAGATAGCCGAAAAGTCCCTATCTTTGTAGTGTGTTTTTCATAGTATTAGATTTAAGGTTAACAAAAGATTGGCTGTCTGGGATAGATAGCCTTTTTTTATGCCCGCAAACTAACTATTGCCTGTTAAACTACAGGGATTGGATGCCAAGAAAATGTATAAGGTAAAAGAAATCAATCTGATGCCGAATAGTAAATCCAGCCTGGCTGCCAACGAAAAGACTTATTCCAGTGAATATCTGATGAAAGTGGGCATAGATGCTTTCACCACTAATCAAGCCTTTAGCCGCGTGATTGAGCTTACGGCAGATAACTTCCTACTGCCTTACTCATGCCAAGCCTTTGGCACGCTTGTGCCAAAGGCATGGCACAAACATTAAGAACAAAAGGGGAAACACCGTTCGTGGTGAATCCCCTTTCTCATACAATAAAACAATCAACTAATCTTCAATCGTTACAGCAGTTCCGTTGGCAGTTACCATCAGCATACTACCGCTGCCTCCTACTGTTTCATAATCCAGATCGACACCGATCACTGCATTGGCTCCTAACTTTGCTGCCTGTGCCTGCATCTCCTGCAAAGCTGTATCTTTTGCCATACGTAGTACTTCTTCATATGCACCGGAACGACCTCCTACAATATCCCGAATACTTGCAAACAAGTCACGGAATACATTGGCACCAATGATTGTCTCTCCGGAAACAATTCCGTAGTACTTTACTATTCGTTTTCCCTCAATGATGGGAGTTGTAGTCACTAACATGATCTTTTTCTTCTTTTTTAGTTGTTTACTATCCTATTAGACGCAGGATATCCCCAAAAGGTTGCAATGTCACCCTAAAAAAATTGCAGCTATACCGCAAATCAATGCGATATAGCCGCCAATTAGAGTTAAAGAGAGAGAGAATTTATAGAAAGCGCGGTCTCACGACCAACTTAATATACCTAAAATGATTTTTATTCTTTCTTATTAGACGCAGGAAACTTCAAATCACTGCACTTCAAAGAGACTTTTTTAGTTAAAGAATAAAAAAAATCGCTATTCTTGCAGGAATAGCGATTAATATCTTTAGAACATCTGGCTGACGCGTTCGATCCCAGCCACTAATGCGTCCACTTCCGATCGTGTATTGTACATGGCAAATGATGCACGTACCGTACCTTCGATTCCGAGCCGTTGCATCAACGGTTGCGCACAATGGTGCCCCGTGCGGACAGCGATACCTAAACGGTCTAACAATGTTCCCAAATCGAAATGATGAATATCTCCCACCAGAAATGAAATCACCGCTCCCCGATCTGCCGCCTCACCGAAAATACGCATATTGGGTATTTCCTTCAATCGCTTCAGCGCATACGTTGTCAGCTCGTGTTCATGAGCAGCGATTTGGTCGAGTCCGATGCCATTAACATAGTCAAGGGCTTTTGCCAGTCCGGTAGTACCGATGTAGTCCGGCGTACCGGCTTCAAACTTGAAAGGCAGTTCGTTGAAGGTAGTCTTTTCAAAAGAGACGTGCTGAATCATTTCTCCTCCTCCTTGATAAGGGGGCATACGGTCCAGCCATTTTTCCTTTCCATAAAGCACACCGACGCCTGTCGGCCCATAAACCTTATGTGCGGAGAACACCAGGAAATCGGCATCCAAGTCTTGCACATCCACCTTCATGTGAGGGATAGACTGTGCAGCATCCACTAGAAAAGGTACTCCATGCGCATGAGCCGTCGCAATCATTTCCTTGACAGGATTTACGGTTCCCAATACGTTCGACACCTGAACTACACTGACTATCTTTGTACGCTCGGTGAATAACTTTTCATATTCATCCAGCAACAGTTCGCCCTTGTCATTCATCGGAATGACCTTGATGGCAATTCCTTTGCGGGCAGCCAGAAGTTGCCAGGGAACGATATTACTGTGATGCTCCATCACCGAAAGGATCACTTCATCGCCTTCCTGCATAAACTCATCTCCAAAACTGGAAACAAGCAAATTGATACTTTCCGTCGTACCCCGTGTAAAGACGACCTCATTCGTGCTGCCGGCATTGATAAACTGCCTTACCGTCTCGCGGGAGGCTTCATGCAGTTCGGTTGCCTGCTGGGAAAGGTAATGTACTCCACGATGCACATTCGCATTCACAGAGTAATACTCATCTACCAGCGCATCCACCACCAAACGAGGTTTCTGAGTGGTCGCACCGTTATCGAAATAAACCAATGGTTTACCATACACCGTACGGCTCAATATCGGAAAGTCTTCACGTATCTTTTGAATATCCATTTTACTTATTCATCATTTACATATTGCACATCCCTGGCACTTGTTCAGTTCGCCACGGAAGCGTTTTTCTACCAACAGGTGCAGACGGTCTTTCAGTGCATCCAGACGAATCGTATCGATGACTTCATTGACGAATGCAAACATCAGAAGCAAGCGTGCTTCTTTCTCCGCTATTCCGCGTGCACGCATATAGAACAAAGCATTCTCGTCCAACTGCCCCACAGTTGCCCCGTGAGAGCATTTCACATCGTCCGCATAGATTTCAAGCTGCGGCTGCGTGTACATACGCGCATCGCGTGTGGCACAGAGGTTGCGGTTGGTCTGTTGAGAATTTGTATGCTGGGCATCAGGACGTACCAATACCAGTCCGGCAAAAGCACCGGTCGACTGGTCATCAAGCACGTACTTGAATAATTCATTACTGGTACAATTCGGTACTGCATGATCAATGGAGGTGTTATTGTCCACATGCTGGTTTTTATCAGCGATTGCCATACCGCAAAGATTAATCTCAGCCCCTTCGCCGGCTAGCAGAACTTCCGTTGTATTACGGGTAGTTCCGTTGTGCAGCGTCATGCCATTCAGCAAAACATTGCTGTTTGCTTCCTGCTTCACGTACAGGTTACTGATACGAACCGTACTTGTATGTGTTTCTTCGAGCTCATACATATCGAATACCGCATTCTCTCCGGCAAATACTTCGATCACCTGCGTTGCAAGGAAGTTCACATTATCCATCGCATGATCACAGATCAACAGGCGTGCCTGCGCTCCATCTTCCAGGATGATCAGCACGCGACGGTTCACCATGAAGTTAACATCTGCACGAAGGATATTCACCAGCTGGATGGGCTTCTCTACGATTACGTTCTTCGGAACATAGAAGATGGCTCCATCCTGTGCAAAAGTCGTATTGAAAGCTGTTACGCCATCCTTGGAGGTATCAGCCAGCTTGCCGTAGTACTTCTTCACCAGTTCGGGATGTTCCGCAGCGACTTCTTTGAGGCTGCCGAAGATGACTCCTTCCGGCAAATGAGTTTTAGGAAGCGCTTTATTATAAAATGCGTCGTTTACCACAAAATACAAGGCTGTGCTCATATTCGGGACATCACACTTAAACACTTCGTACGGATTGACCGGAATCTGAAGGCGGTTAAGGTTCAGACCGTAATCGGGCTCGAAATACTTGCTTATATCCGTGTATTTATACTTCTCCATCTTGCGGGTCGGGAATCCGAGACGCTCAAAATCGGCAAAAGCAGCCGCACGGGGTGCATTCAGCACTTCCGCACTATGCTTGCAGATCATGGCTTCCGTCTGAGAGAAGAGATCTATGTATTGTTGTTCTACATTCATCGTTATTCTCCTACTTCTTTCTTAATCCAATCGTATCCCTTTTCTTCCAGTTCCAAGGCTAGTTCCGGTCCGGCGGTTTTCACAATACGACCTTTATAGAGTACGTGCACTATATCCGGTTTGATATAATCGAGCAGACGCTGATAGTGAGTGATGACGATCGTACTTGTTTCGGGAGTCTTGAGCTTATTCACGCCTTCCGCTACAATACGAAGGGCATCAATATCCAAACCGGAATCTGTCTCGTCAAGAATGCTCAGACGCGGTTCCAGCATTGCCATCTGGAAGATCTCGTTACGCTTCTTCTCACCACCGGAGAAACCTTCATTCACCGAACGGTTAGCAAGTTTATTGTCCAGTTCGACTACGGCACGCTTCTCACGCATCAGTTTCAGAAATTCGCTGGCAGTCAACGCAGGCAGACCTTTATACTTGCGTTGTTCATTGACAGCCGCCCGCATGAAGTTCACCATGCTTACTCCGGGGATTTCTACCGGATACTGGAAACTAAGGAAAATACCTTCATGACTACGGTCTTCCGGACTCAACTCCAGCAGATTCTTGCCATAGAAAGTGACCGAACCTTTTGTCACCTCAAAAGCAGGATTTCCCACCAAAACAGAAGAAAGCGTACTCTTTCCGGAACCGTTCGGCCCCATTATCGCATGTACTTCGCCCGGTTTCACCGTCAGGTTAATACCTTTCAATATCTCTTTGCCATTAATGCTGGCATGCAGGTCTTTTATCTCTAACATAAGCTTATTTATTTTTTATCCCACGCTTCCTTCCAACGAAATAGTAAGCAATTTCTGTGCTTCCACCGCAAACTCCATCGGAAGTTTATTTAATACTTCTTTCGCATATCCGTTAACAATCAGCCCGATAGCATCCTCTGTCGGGATTCCCCGCTGATTACAATAGAATATCTGATCTTCGCTGATCTTGCTGGTAGTCGCCTCATGCTCCACCACGGCCGTCTCATTATGGATATCCATATACGGGAAAGTATGCGCACCACATTTATCACCCAGCAGCAAAGAGTCACATTGGCTGTAATTGCGTGCATTATCGGCTTTTTCAGCTACACGTACCAGACCGCGATAAGAGTTCTCGCTATGTCCGGCAGAGATACCTTTGCTGACAATCGTGCTGCGGGTATTCTTTCCCAGATGAATCATTTTTGTTCCGGTATCTGCCTGCTGATAATTATTTGTCACGGCTACAGAATAAAACTCAGCCGTCGAATTATCGCCTGTCAATATGCAGGAAGGGTACTTCCACGTAATAGCCGAACCAGTTTCCACCTGTGTCCAGGACAGTTTGCTGTCCACCCCTTTGCAGTTGCCGCGTTTCGTCACAAAGTTATAGACTCCACCTTTACCTTCGGCATCACCCGGATACCAGTTCTGAACCGTACTGTATTTCACTTCTGCACGATCATGTACCACAATCTCCACGATAGCCGCATGCAACTGATTTTCATCACGCATCGGTGCGGTACATCCCTCCAGATAAGATACATACGAATCATCGTCCGCCACAATCAGCGTACGTTCAAACTGTCCCGTGTTACGGGCATTGATACGGAAATAGGTAGAAAGCTCCATCGGACAGCGTACTCCCTTCGGTATATAAACGAAAGAACCGTCAGAGAACACGGCCGAGTTCAAAGCAGCGAAGAAGTTATCCCGATAGCCTACTACCGAGCCCATATACTTCTTCACAAGGTCCGGATGTTCCCGTACCGCTTCACTAAAGGAGCAGAATATAATGCCTTTCTCCATCAACGTCTCTTTGAAAGTAGTCTTTACGGATACCGAGTCCATCACTGCATCCACAGCCATTCCGCTCAATGCCATCTGTTCTTCCAAGGGAATACCCAGTTTATTGAATGTCTTTATCAGTTCCGGATCTACTTCATCCATACTCTTTGGTCCTTCTTTCTTCTTCGTCGGATCGGCATAGTACGAAATTGCCTGATAATCGATCTCCGGAATACGGAGATGTGCCCAAGTCGGCATTTCCAGCGTCAGCAAATGGCGATACGCTTTCAGTCGGAACTCCAGCAGCCATTCGGGTTCATCTTTTTTCGATGAAATCAGACGGACTACATCTTCGTTGAGTCCACGCTCAATAACATCGGTGTGTACTTCCGTGGTGAAGCCATATTTGTACTTCTCCTGCGTCAGTTCCTTTACATATTTATTGGGTTCTTCTTGTTGCATCTTTATTATCTAATATATATTGTTGCGTTATATTCTTAGCAGCAGGGAAAAAGATTCCCGCAAACGTTTCCATAGGATAATATAACAATGATTCGCTCTTTTTTGTTGCACTAATTAACTTATTATCGCTATCGATAAACTCTATCACACAGATCACAAGGCTCGTTAGCAACAGAAATTTGAGTGCTCCCAATCCACTTCCCAGCCAACGGTTCAGCCACCCCAGCGAAATGGCTTCCATCGCTTTCGTCAGCAAGGACGCCACTAACGTGAATATCAGCGGAACTGCGATCCAGATGACAATAAAAGCCAATACCTGCGCAACCGTCATCGAGTCTGTCACAGCCGGACAAAGCTTCTCCGCCAACGTTGCATACAAAGCCTTTGCTGCCAGCAAACCGACGACCAATCCCAGAATAGAAGCCAGCTGACGGATAAAGCCTTTCATAAAACCCGCCACCACACCGGCACCTATTATAATAAGGATGATTATATCAATCGTTGTCATTATCTCTTTTTAAAAGAAAAAGGAGGCACGGAGTTGTAAATCCACTCTGTGCCTCCGTATATTCCCGATTCAGTACAATTTATAACGTCTGTTTCACTTCTATTTCTTCGAATGTCTCGATCATATCGCCTACCTTCATGTCGTTGCAGTTCACCAGACTGATACCACACTCGAAGTTTGTACCTACTTCCTTCACATCGTCCTTGAAGCGTTTCAGTGCATTGATGTTTCCGGTGAAGATAACGATACCATCGCGGATCAGACGAGCCTTGTCGCTTCGTTTCACTTTTCCGGTCTTCACTACCGCACCGGCCACAAGTCCCACTTTCGTGATATTGAACACTTCGCGAATTTCGATCGTAGCTGTAATCTGTTCTTTCAGTTCCGGAGCCAACATACCTTCCATAGCGGCCTTCACCTCTTCGATTGCATCGTAGATGACGGAATACTTACGGATATCGACACCTTCCTGTTCCGCCATCTTAGCGGCAGCACCCGAAGGACGTACCTGGAATCCGACGATAATCGCATCCGAAGCAGCAGCCAATGATACATCCGATTCGGAGATAGCACCCACGCCTTTATGAATCACATTTACCTGGATCTGTTCAGTAGACAACTTGATCAACGAGTCGCTCAATGCTTCTACAGAACCGTCCACGTCACCCTTGACGATGATGTTCAATTCCTGGAAGTTACCCAAAGCAATACGACGGCCAAGTTCGTCCAAGGTCAGGATCTTCTGTGTACGCAAGCCTTGTTCACGAGCCAGCTGTTCACGTTTGTTCGTGATCTCACGGGCTTCCTGATCGCTTTCAACTACATGGAATGTATCACCTGCAGCAGGAGCACCGTTCAGTCCCAGAATCAATGCCGGTTCGGCCGGTCCCGCTTCTTTCACGCGCTGATTACGTTCGTTGAACATGGCTTTCACACGTCCGTAGCTGGTTCCTGCCAATACGATATCTCCTACTTTCAAAGTACCATTCGATACCAGCACGGTAGCTACATAACCACGTCCCTTATCCAATGAAGATTCAATGATGGATCCTGTTGCATTGCGGTTCGGATTTGCCTTCAAATCAAGCATTTCAGCTTCCAGCAATACTTTTTCCATCAAATCTTCCACACCCATACCTTTCTTGGCAGAGATATCTTGTGACTGATATTTACCACCCCATTCTTCCACGAGATAGTTCATTGCAGCCAGTTCTTCTTTAATCTTGTCCGGATTAGCAGTCGGCTTATCTACCTTATTGATTGCAAATACAATAGGTACACCTGCTGCCATCGCATGATTGATCGCTTCCTTCGTCTGCGGCATCACGTTATCATCGGCTGCCACAATAATGATCGCAATATCCGTTACTTTCGCACCACGGGCACGCATAGCAGTAAACGCCTCGTGTCCTGGAGTATCCAGGAACGTAATACGGCGTCCGTCTTCCAACTGTACGTTGTAAGCACCGATGTGCTGTGTAATACCTCCGGCTTCACCGGCAATTACATTCGCCTTACGGATGTAGTCAAGCAAGGATGTCTTACCGTGGTCAACGTGTCCCATCACCGTTACGATCGGAGCACGTGGCTGCAAATCTTCCGGAGCATCTTCTTCTTCCACGATAGCCTGTGCCACTTCCGCACTTACATATTCGGTCTTGAAACCAAACTCTTCGGCTACCAGATTGATTGTTTCCGCATCCAGACGCTGGTTGATGGAAACCATCATACCGATACTCATACAAGTTGCAATAACCTGATTGACTGATACGTCCATCATTGTAGCCAACTCGTTAGCCGTTACGAACTCAGTCAGCTTCAGTACCTTGCTTTCTGCCATTTCCTGATCTTCCAGTTCCTGCATACGGTTGGAAGCCATTTCACGTTTTTCCTTGCGGTACTTAGAAGTCTTGTTCTTACCCTTGGTTGTCAGACGTGCCAAAGTTTCTTTTACCTGCTTTGCTACATCTTCTTCGCTAACCTCCTGCTTGATAACCGGCTTCTTGAAGCGATCCTTATTATTATTCTTCTTGTTATTATTATTGCCCTGTCCCTGGCCTTGACCCTGAGGACGGGGATGGTTACCACCACCTTTACCGGTCTGAGTATTGGGTCTCGGAGCAGCAAAGTTGGAAGTTGCCACATTGTTGACATCCACCTTTTCTTTGTTGATACGATTCCGTTTCTTTCTGGCAGCATCGGCATTATTATCTTTTACGCCCGGTTTTGCCTGTTTACTGTCCTCTTTACGGATTTCCTTGATGATAGCTTCCTTCATCAGTTTCTTCTGATCCTGACGAACTTTTTCTTTTTCTTCGCGTTCACGGCGTTTTTCTTCCTTCGATTTCTTCTTAGGACGGGTAGACTGGTTCAATGCAGCCAGGTCAATCTGACCGATGACATTGATCTTCGCTCCCAGTTCCGGTTGACGGATTTTAAACACCTCATTTTCTTTCGACGCATTTTCTTCAGTCGGAGTTGTCACTGTTGCAGTTACTTCTGCCGTTCTTTCTACTTTACGTTCTTCTGCCTTCACAGGTGCAGTTTCTACCACCTTCGGCTCTTCTTTCTTTACTTCTTCCACTACTACTTTCTCAACTTCTACCGGTTTTGTCTCCACTGCAGGTTTCGGCGCTACTACTGGCTGTTCTACCGGAGCAGGTTTCGGTGCAATTACTTCCACCTTTTCCACTTTCGGCTCTTCCTTTTTCACTTCGGGTTCAACCACTGGTTTCTCAACGACTGTTTTTTCAGCAACGGGTTGCTTTACCACAGGTTGTTCTACTACAGGTTCTACTTTCTTTTCCGGCGCTTTTTCTACTTTATCTGTTCTCCGACCGCTGAATTTATCCAAATCTATTTTTCCGACAGGTTTAAACTTAGGACGTGCATCCTCCGGTACGACTGTCTTAATCACATCTTCCGACTTCGGTTTCTCCTGCTGCTTCTCGAAGCCCTCGATAGATACCGATGCCTTATTACGTTCCTTATTCTGACGTTCCTGGATGAAACGCTCCGATTCAAGTCTAAGGTTCTTGTCTGTACTAAACTCTTTAACGAGCACAGCGTACTGCTCCTCACTAATTTTGGTATTAGGATTAGCCTCAACGGTATACCCTTTCTTTTGCAGGAACTCAACTACCGTCGCGATTCCTACATTCAAATCTCTTGTAACTTTGTTTAACCTTATCGTCATATTTAAAATTTAATGAATAAATGGAGCGAAGAAAATTCAATCGTAATGCATATTACTCTTGTGTTGGTTCAGCTTCAGGTTCCGCCTCTGTCTCAGGCTCCATCTCTGCTGCCGGTTCTTCTTCAAACTCCGATTTCAAAATACGTATTACCTCGTCCACTGTCTCTTCTTCCAGGTCCGTCTTTTCAATCAACATCTCGCGAGGCGCATTCAACACAGCCTTCGCTGTATCGATACCGATAGCCTTGATTGCATCAATCACCCATCCGTCGATTTCATCTCTGAACTCGTCGAGATAGATATCCTCGTCAGCCACATTCTCATCCAATTCACGGAACACGTCGATAGTGTACTCAGTCAACATACTGGCCAGCTTGATATTCAAACCGCCTTTACCAATAGCAAGCGATACCTCTTCCGGTTTAAGGAATACCTCAGCCTTTTTCTCTTCCTCATTCAGACGGATAGAAGAAATCTTAGCCGGGCTCAAAGCACGCTGGATAAACAATGAAATGTTCGATGTATAATTAATCACGTCGATATTTTCATTGCGTAATTCACGAACAATCCCATGAATACGGCTTCCTTTTACACCTACGCAGGCGCCTACGGGATCGATTCTGTCATCATAAGATTCCACTGCGATCTTGGCACGTTCGCCAGGGATACGGGCAATCTTTTTAATGGTAATCAAACCATCATTGATTTCAGGTACTTCCATTTCGAACAGACGTTGCAGGAAAACGGGAGAAGTACGTGACAAAATAATCTTCGGATTATTGTTCTTGTTGTCTACGCGGGCAACCACTGCACGGGCTGTTTCACCTTTGCGATAAAAATCGCTCGGGATCTGTTCAGTCTTAGGCAACAGCAGTTCGTTTCCTTCATCGTCCAGAAGCAACATTTCCTTTTTCCAGATCTGGTATACTTCCGCGTTGATGATTGTACCTACTTTATCAATATATTTATTATAAATACTGTCTTTTTCAAGTTCCAGAATCTTTGAAGCCAGTGTCTGGCGAAGATTCAGGATAGCACGACGTCCGAACTTGGCAAAGATCACCTCATCAGTCACTTCTTCGCCTTCTTCGTATGAAGCATCGATTTTCTGTGCTTCCGTCAGCGAAATCTGCATATTGGGGTTTGTCAAATCTTCATCGGCCACAACTTCACGGTTACGCCATATCTCGAAGTCACCCTTATCCGGGTTCACGATCACGTCGTAATTCTCATCGGTGCCAAACATTTTCGCGATTACGCTACGGAACGACTCTTCAAGTACGCTAACCATCGTCGTTCTATCGATATTCTTCAGTTCCTTAAATTCCGAAAATGTATCAATCAAGCTGATTGTTTCTTCTTTTT
>OOAK01000424.1_pt1 | contig 42542 bp, 67 predicted proteins | sample 1671811 | NCBI WGS metagenome assembly OOAK01 (sample SAMN06348195, study PRJEB24527) | human gut metagenome | biome: human gut; feature: ankylosing spondylitis patient; material: feces | host: Homo sapiens | place: China | collected 2015-10 | reverse complement strand
TGCCGCGCAGGGCGACGGCGTGTCGCCCTGGGGCCGCAATATGAGTTTCGGGGGAGAAATCCTTTCTAGCACTAGCGATAACGAAGACTCGACGGCGTCGTTGGGGCACTCCGAAATATTGAGCGTCGAGCACTCGCCACGCAACTTGTCTTTTGGGTCCGGAAGCAACACCTGCGCTCGGCCATCGACCTGTGGGGGTCGAAAGGGGAAAGTTTGATCCAACGAGCTCAGCCAAGAAGCATCCGAAAGCGTTGTCTTTGGTGCTGAGAACCCCGGGAACGTTTTCCCAAAACACGATTGAAGGTCTTTGTCGCTGAAAAGTTCGAGCTGAATCAATGGCATCAGCAATCCTGCAAAAAACGAGGCTTAGGTTTCCTCGATCATCACTCAGAGAGAGGCGCTTTCCTGCAACGGAAAACGCTTGGCATGGCGTCCCTCCGCACAACAGGTCGGGGGCTTCGACTGCCCCCGAAAGAATGCGCTCCGGAAGTGTGGACATGTCCCCATGGTTGGGGACGTGCGGAAAGCGGTGAGCGAGGACTGCGCACGGGAAGGGATCGATTTCGGAGAACCACGCAGCCTCCCAAAACGACCCCCATGCGACGGACGCGGCCTCGATGCCTGAACACACGCTGCCGAATCTCATCGTCTTCGGTTTCATGTTCGCTCCAAAAGAAAAGGCCCCGCGTTCGCGAGGCCTGTTAGGTTTCAATTCCGTCCGTGCACAAAGACTGGAGGAAGCCACTTGAGGAAGAATTTTTGTTGGTCTCGGTTCTCCTTCCGAGGCCCCGTCCAGAAGCCGTGCCAATGACCGCGGCGCAGGTGCGGACGAACGGTACGACCTGTCGGAGCACTCGGTTCGCTCTTTGCAGCGCCTTCTCGGAGCATGGCGCCCAGTTCACGACCGACATCGACGACTCGGTTTCTGTCGGCGGGGAAAAGTCGTTCCTGTCCCTTCGTGACTTTAGGACGAGGAAAAGCGGGCTCCCAGTCCGGTGCATCGCGGTCCCGAATTTCCGCCTCGTCTGAACAGACGTAGAGCACCAAAGACAGGGCCTTCTTGACCAGGGAGAGATCTTCGCCAAGCAGTTCTGCATACTCAGCCTTGACCTTGTCGCTACCGCCGGCGACTTTCTCATACTCCATCAAGCTTTCCTCGAACGACTTCTCGATCGTCCCGGCGGAGAGGTTGATGTAGAAGGGGATCAGCCGATCTCCCGCGCAGAAGACAAAGCGAAGCTCGACCTTTCCTGCGGACACGTACTCAAGCGACACGAAGACTCCCGACACGGCTTCGTCCTGCATCTCCACGAAAATACTCCATTCGGGCAGGCGAAGGAGAACTTCTCCGGGGAGTTCGCCGGAGAATGGCGTCGCAATGAGCTCGCGGTAGACGTCGGAATCGAACCGGTAGACGCTACGGCTGTAGCGCCAGGGGATGACCGTTATGGCGCAGGTGAGGTCTTTCACCTTCTGCAGGTCGCGCTTCGACCGTACGACCGACGTAGCCCAGACGGCGAAAGGCGCAAAGCACCACTTCGGCCATTTCTCGTGGCCAGACCGGATCTTATCGATGTCTCGGCTGGAAATTCCGAGAGACCGCATCAGTGTCGAGACATGCGTCTCAGGTGACATGGCGTTTCTCCTCAAACTCCGAAATTCTACGAGATTTGTGCGTGTTTGCTCATTCCTCGTCCTCCTCTTCCCACAAGCGCCAGAAGACTTCTTCTAGAGCATGGTTGAAAAGTCGTCGAATAAAGAATCCATTGGGACCATGATGGAAAAATTCGCCTTCATGAAAAACGCCTACAGCGGGCTCGAACTCTTCGTAAAAATCATTCCATACCTCGATCTGAAGGAGCTGATATTTTGGTGGAACTTCTTCTGGCCACTTGTGCCATTGTTCTGGATGTTTCATTCCTCGTCCTCCTTCAAAATGTAGTGGGGGTTGAAGGTTTCTTTGTCTGCGGGCAGGAAGTACCGTTTCGCCATGTACTTCTGAGGCTTCTGAGATAAACGGTATACGCGCTTAACTTTCCCGCAGTGGCGCGTGAAGACCAATACTTCAGGCTCGTAGTAGGGAATCCGCTCCACTTTGAAGGCGAAGCAATCATCTTCCGAAAACATTTCCTCTACCTTTACGGCAGTGAACGGGAAAACCTCTTGATGACATGCCCCGCAATCGCTTCTTGCGGAGGTTGCCGCCATTGCTTTTGACCTCGCGGCACTTGCGGAACTGGCGGCGATTGCCACAGCCGCGGCGGCGCTGCCTGCCGTAACCGCGTGCGCCTGAGTGATTGAGCAAGCCACCAACGCGAGGAAAACAAGGGTCGACTTCATTCTTCGTCCTCCTCCTCTCTCAACCACTCGTCGAGAGCGTCGCGAATCGTCTTTGCCTCCTCTCGCGTTATAGAAAGTATGTTTTGGGGGCCATAATCCTTCACGCTTTGAACGATCAGAAATTCTGGCTCGCCGTCTGAGGTCTTCACACCTTCGAGGCTCAACAAGTCGCCATTTTCTCGTTCAATGAATACCGTCATTCTTCGTCCTCCTCGTCCTCCCACAAGCGCCAAAAAATCTGCGGAGGGAGGTACTTGAAAAGGGGTTGATTGAGTTTGAACACGGGGTCGTAGTAGCACCACTCACCCTCGTAGACAGCACCAACGCCGAGTTCGTAGGCGTTTTGGAGGTTGTTCCATATCTCAATCCGCAGGGGTTCCCCCTCTGGCGGAATTTCTTCTGGCCACGAATGCCATTTCTCTTCGTGCTTCACTTGCTGTCCTCCTCGTCAGGGTCCTCCCACGGGCGGAACCAAGCAATTTCCCTATCATCCTCCCTGCCATACTCATTCATCCAACGGCCTTTTTTGTAAACGGCACAACCATTTCTAAGAAGGCAGTCATAGTGAAGGAATTGGACACGCATTTGCACCCCCTCTGGCGGGGTAACGTCGGGGAACCGATTCCATTTGCGCGGGTTGTAGTTGTTTAGTACCAAGGCGCGGGCGTCAAGACCGAGGCGGATGGTTACGCCGTCTTCGACGGTGAACGTCAGGAAGAAGTCGGTCGGGTCGATGGATTCGCTAAGACGCTTGTTGAGTTCCCCGTTTGAAAATTCGTCGAGCGTCTTTTGCAAATCTTGGTTTTTCATTCTGTATCTCATCACTTGTCCTCCTCTGGTCCGATCCACGGGCGGAAGCGGATTCGTTGGGGTTTTTCGGATTGGTTCAGCATTAGCCCGAACCCGTAATCTTTGCTGTATTTCAAGCGCCCGCGATAGCGGATATTCTGTTGCCCGTTCTCGTCTGGTTCGTCGTCTTCGTAGTAACACTCAATGCGAAGAAGCACGTCGCAAGGCGGCTCCGTGTCGGGCCATACGTTCCATGCGTTCGGGTCGTACTCAGGCACTTCCTCGATTTCGTCAGCAAGAAAAAGCGACAAATGCCGCAACCCGTTGATTTCGGGGAAATCGCCGTATGCAACGGCGAATCCCTTTTCGGATTTCGCGGGGTCTTGTAATCTTTTGGAGAAATCCCCACCCGATATTTCGTCGAGTTTCCTTTGCAGGTCGCGGTCTTTCAAGCGGTACTTCATTCCTCAAACTCCCAAGGTTTGTAGCGAAGGCGCTCGATCCTTCGCGGGTCGATCTTCTCGTCCGTGTCGGTGAGCCGCCACCAGTCGACCCAGCGCGCGCAGGTCATGATGCGGCGCGCGTACGCATTGTCCGAGCACGGCGTGATCCTGTCGGAGAGATAGCCCTCCTTCGGGAAGATCTCTACGCGCATCAAGACGCCGCTCGGCGGCGCCGCGTTCGGCCATTCATTCCAGACCGTCGGGTCATAGAGCGCAGGGATCGCTTCGACTTCCTTGTGGTCGAACGCGGCCATGAAGCGCAGGCGCTTTTCCTCGCCCGGCCACTGTCCGAAGCTCACGACGACGCACGGCGCGACGTCGGAGACGGACTCCTGAAGCCGTTCCGTAAAGTCGCCGCCGCTGATCTCGTCGAGTCTCTTCTGGACGCTCTTGCTTTTGAGGCGGAATTTCATGCCCGTCCTCCTTTGAACAGGTCGAAGCAGAGGTCGACGATGGTCATCCCTGCCGCGAGAAAGAAAAGGACCGCGATGAAGAGGAGGTGAACCACCTCCAAGATCACGCGGCCCACGATTGCGAAGGGTGCGAGGAGCACCAAGAGCACGAAGGCTCCGACGGTCTTCAGCTCTTGGATTCGTCCTCCTCTTCATCCACGGGTACATACTCCACGACGCCGATGACGGGCTTCGCCTTCACGGGATCTTCCGCCCAGTCGAAGAAGCCGCCCATCTGGGGTCTTTGCATGTAGCCATACCATCCGACCTGCAACATCCACGGCGTGCCGTCATCGTCTTTCACAACCATGTCGCACTGGCCTGTGAGGCCGTCTTCCCATGCGTTGAAGATCTCGTAGTCGCCTTTGAGATAGCGCTCGTAGAACTCTTCTTTCGTCATCCTTGTGCCTCCTTGATAGCTTGAGCCTCGACGCGCATGCGCCGCTCCATGACGGCCAGATACGCACCGTGTAGCTCGTCTCTGGTCGCGGCCTCCTCGACCGCCTGCACGGCGTCGACGCCGTACTCAATGCTCTGCCAGACGCTTTCGGTCGGCGTCACGCCCTTTTGCAGGTCTTGGAGCAGGTAGTAGAGATGGGTTATCCCTTGCCGCAACGCGGCGGCGTGCAGCCTTCCCTTTTCCAGAACGCGCTCGGCGATGAGCGCGGAGGACTCGAAGCGTGCGGCGAGCGTGCAGGCGGCGGTCTCGAGGTCTTCTTTAGAAGCGGTCCCGTCGCGCAGTGCGCGATAGGCGACTTCGACGTCTAGCTGAAGCGCCTGCCGGTCCTCGTCCCACATCGGGAAGTGCCGCATGATGGCGTAGGGCGTGCCGTAGACGCGATGCGTGCGCCCGCGCCCCGACTTCGCCTTGCGCTTACTCTTGCTCTTCGGCATCTTCGACGCCCTCCAAAAGCTCCTCGATGGAGATCCAGAAGACCCGCTCGGGTGCGGGGACGGTGAAGACGACATCCTCGACGTCGAGGATGTCTTCGGTCGCCCAGTCTGGCCAGAAGAGGCGCCGGTCGTTGGAGTCTCTGAACTCGTCGCCGTCGAGCCAACCGATGAAGGTGCGCGTTTTTCCGTTGACGGTGGCGCGGATGAAGAGGTCACTGCCTTCGGGTGGCCTTTCCTTCGGCCAGACGCTCCATCGCTTGACTAGCGTCACGGGGTCTTCGAAGTCGCACCGCAGGTCGAGCGTGACAGGGATGCGAAAGTGAACTTTTGCCATGTCAGCTCCTGAAAAGTTCGGCGAGGGTGTGGGCGGGGGAGCTGCAGTCGCGGAGCTCCTCCTTTGCGATCGCCCATCCGATGCAGAAGGCTCGCGAGTCTCCGAGCGTCTGGCGGACGTGCTCGTAGTCTTCCTTGCAGAAACGGGCGCCCGCGAAGAACTCGGACGGTTCCTTGTCGATCACGGCCGGAAGTCGCTCGCCCCGGTATGCCGACTCGTAGCCGTCGTAGATCTCGTCTCCGTTCCTGCGGGCGAAGAGGCGCGACACGGTTCGGTAGTGTCTTTCAAGCTTTGGCATTGGTGGAATCCTGAAAGTGATGGACCCCGCACACCGTCAGGGGCGGGGCCGAAGGTCATTCGATAAAGCGGAAATAGGTCTTCCAGTCCGACAAGTCCTCTTCAGGAATCTTGTGTTGGATGACTCCCTGCAAGCCTCCCATTGGAGGGTTGAACCACTCCAGAGGGCTCCCCTTGGCGAAGACCTTTTGGTAGGGGTGGACATAGCCGAAAAAGTCAGGGGATGGTTCGTCCTCGTAGGGCTCCACAAGGAAAGACTCCATCCAGTCCTGAAGTTTCTTCGGGTCAAGGGAACAGGCGACGATTCTTTGTCGATCTACCTGGCCCCGCATGTCGCTCAGGCAAAGAACGTAAATCCTCATGTTGGTTTCCTTTGTCACGGATTCTTCTGCTGCGCGGCTTCGTAGCCGGCAACCCAAGGATCGGCAGCAGGCGCAGCCGCGTCGGCCGGCGCTTCGGGGGTGACGGCCGGCGCTTCGGCGGGGGGCTCGGGCTCGAGGTCCGTCACCTCTTCTTCAGGGGTGACGTGGTGGAGTTCCTGGCCCTTGTCGACGAAGGCCGCGTCGAGGAAGTCGGTCTCCGTGACGGCTTCGCCGCGGTCGGACTTCTCGTCGACCTCGACCGCACGCAGCGCTTCCGTCGAGACGGGGAGGTACTTGAAGAGGCGGCGGACGACGGTCTTGCGGGCCATTTCTTCCCAGTGCGTCACCCAGGGGCCGCGCGTTCCCGCCTTCGACTGAGAACGGACGGCTTCGATCTCGGCGCGGCTCATCACCTCAAACTGCACGCCGCCGCCCTGCAGCTGAGCCACGGCGTAGACGTAGGTGACGGGGCCGCGGTTCGCCATCGCAGAAGGGCGGTGCTTGATGTCGGGATGCAGCCCGAGCTCGTAGACGAACTCGTCTGCCTGATGCACGCAGTAGGCGTTGATGGAGACGATCTGTCCCGAGCGGCGCGCGAGGTCGATCATGCCGCGGTACCCGATGATGAGCTGGCAGTTGGGACGGCCGTCCTTCGCCTTGCCGTTTCCGTAGGGAAGGAGGTAGCAATGTCCAAGGGCGCTGCCGGGTTCGAGGCCGAGCTGAGCACACTGGAGGACGGCGCCGAAGAAGGACTGAGGGTTGCATCTCCTGAGCTCGGGGGTCTTGCGACACTCTGTCAGAACGATGCGGGTCAGACGGTCGGCCGTGAGAGTCTTCGGTAGAGCGAGGGCCATCTGCGCTTTGAACTCGGCGCTCGTAAGGATTTCCGTGATGGTCTGCGGCTTGTCGGCTTCGGCGACGGCGGTCTGCGTGGACTTGGCCGGGGCGACGGCCTTTTTGAGTTGTTCGGTGGTGCTCATGGTGTTTCCTTTCGGTTAAGCGGTGAGTCGGAAGACTCGGATCTCGGAAGACTTGACGTAGCTTGCGTACGTCTCAGGCTGTTCCTTCTTGAAGCGGGTGGTGTCGAAGCGGGTGCTCTTCTGGGCCTTGAAGGTGCAGGCTTTTTCCCCCGCGATGAGGAAGCCCGTCTTCTCGCCGAGCGCCGCGCAGATGCGGTCTTTCACAACCTTCTGCTCGGCCTCGAGCGCCTTGACTTGCTCGACCAGATTGCGCAGCTCGCCGATGTCGGTCGCCACGTCGTTGGTCGCCTCGATCATCTCGCCGTTGTCCTTGGCGAAAAGCTTCTGGACTTCCTCTGCGGTGTGCGGCTCGGGCGGGATCTGCTTCTGCACGTGCTCGACCCAGAAGGTCCGGCACTGCTCCTGCAGGGCGGCTATCACTTCGTCGTCACGCTCGACACGGTAGATGCGGAAGTCCTGGCCGCCGAGCAGGGCCGCGACGTAGCAGACGGCTGCACCCGTCACGCCGAGGTACCACTGCACTTGCGTCTCGTAGTAGATCGGGATCTTGTGGTCGGACACGACGGCGCCCGCGACGATCTCGCTTTCCTGCGACGGGCCCCACTGATCGGCGATGTAGCTCGATGCGGTTTTGCATTCGAGGATCGTGTCGGTCGTGAGGAGGCGTCCCGTCTCGGCCTGCTTGGCTTCGTCCTGCACGCGGACGGTGCCGGAGATTGCGGGGTTCACCACGGCGCGGTCGAGGTTCGCGTGCATCCATCCCTCGCGGGAGAGTTGCTTGTTGACGCGCTGCACCTTCAGGCCCGTGCGCTCCTGGAACTCCTTGGCTACGATGTCCTCGAGCTTCGTTCCCCAGTAGGCCGCCTGGCTCTGTTCGCCGTCGGCAGTCTGGCCGGTCTTGTCGTTGTAGACGTCGAGCGGGCTTCGGTACTTGGACAGTCCGAGGACGGCGGCGACGTCGCTGCCGCCGATGCCGGTGCGCCGTTGCGCAAGCCATTCGGCACGTGAGAGTTCGGTCATTTGAAGAGTCCTTTGATGCTCGCCCAGAGACGGGCGAAAAAAGAGGCGGGCTTTGCGGGCTCGCCTCGGTGTGTGTGTTGCGGTTGCGGTCTGGCCGTGCCCTTGCGGGTGTAGCTCCTGCGTCGGTGTCGTCCGTACGGCTTCATTCGACCACCATCATGATGACGGCGCCGATGCCGCAGAGCGCGAAGAAGGCGGCGGCGAGGCACGCGAGGAAGAGAAGCGTCTCGGCGGCGCTGGCGATGAAATCGCAGGTGCGCCACCACGCCGCCACGTCGTCGTCATGCGTGTCCATGGGTTGCCTCGATGTAGCAGAGCTTCGCGCTGTAGGCGTAGAAGCGTTTGTGAACCTCCTTCACGAGGGCGTCAAAGATGCGCTCGGCTTCGGCGAGCTCCTCGGGAGTGCCGAAGGTCGTGTGCCTGACGTCTTCGTGGAGGAAGATCTGGAACTCCTCCAGGGCTTCACAGAGGCGTTCGCCTTCCTCGTTCTTTGCGAGGCAGATCGCGTCCTCGAAGGGATCTGCCTCGTCGTCCCAGGGATGGTTGTCACAGTAGTCCATGCTTCCTCCTTTCTTCGATGTCTTCTAGCTTGCGCTCGTAGGCGTCGAAGGCTTCGCGGGCCTTCTCGACGAGATCCTCGAAGTTGTTGCGTGCGGCCTCCAGGCCGATCTCGGTGAGCACAAAGTTGTCGTTGAAGGCGTCCTCGACCATCTCGGCGAGCTCGTAGACCGAGCGGACGACCATCGTGCCGTCATTTCCGGCGAGATCGTCGAGCGCTCGCTCGTAGGGGGTGAGGCCTGGCCACGATGGCTCGGGCGCAAACTGGAATGGTGCGCGCGGGGTGTCGAAGTGTTCAAACATTTCGTTTCTCCTGAGTCTTGAGAGCTCTCTTCTCGCTGACGGTCATCTCTGCTCCAAAGCAGTAGCCCAGCGTGAAGGCTCGCGAGAAGGTCTGAAGCATGAAGATCCGGAATCCCGCGATTCGCAGAAGCCCGATCTTCATGAGGTAGGCGTGGAGGAATTCGTCTGAGACGCCAAGGTGTCCGCTCGCGTGCATGCCACGTCGGAAGTGGAACTGCGCGTCCTTGTCGAGGTCTGCGTACGGCACGACGACTTCCTGCGGGGTGAGGTCTTCGATCGGGATGTCGGCCATGATGTGCCTCCTTCTGTCAGTGGGTCGCCTTCCATAGGGTGCCGAGCGCCCAGAAGAAGGCGGTGGGGAGGCACACGATGAAGGCGGCCGCGACGGTCCAGAAGAGCGCCTGCGCCGGGGTGATGTCGCTCGCTTTTGCGGCGAAGGCCACGTCGACGTAAATCTCGTGGATCTTCTGAAGGATCGGCTTCATGGTGTGCTCCGAAAAGAAAAAGCCCCGCGACCTGGTGAGAGGCCGCGGGGAAGGTGGGCGCTGAGTCGTCGGTGGCGTCAGCGGTGAGAAAGGGCCGCCGCACCGCGCACGAGGAAAAGCCGTCCGTGAGGGGCGTGCGCGGCGGGCGGGAAGATCTTTCGAAGCCGCCTGCCCTGGAGAACAGAGGTCCGCAGTGACAAGCGATTTGAGCAAGCGGCTTCGAGAGGCCTTCTTGTTGCAACTGAAAGGCCCTTCCAGTTGCATTTGCAGGTCTTGCATCAACTGAAAGGGCCTTCGAGTTGGCATTGGCCGCGGGGATCACACGACGCTCACGACAAAAGGTGAAAACGCAAGCGTCGGGGCCCCGCGAAAAGTGGAAGAAGATTTGCGGTCAACCTCCTTGGGTGCGATGATTTTGCTGTCGGGTATCCAATTCGACAGTTCATTCATCAACAACCCAAGGAGGTGAAACTGTGACCATTTCTGTACTGGAAGAAGCCATCCGACTGCGTCGGGTCGTGACGTTCAGCTACGACGGTTACCGCCGCGTCGTAGAGCCTTTCTTAATCGGCACCACGACGGCAGGGCGGCCCGCATTGCGCGGCTACCAAACAGAAGGCGGAAGCAAATCAGGCACAGTGCCCGGCTGGCATCTGTTCTCGCTGCACAAAATCGTCGGAATAACCATGACCCCGTACGAGTTCTCAGGCGTGCGAGACGGGTACAACCCCGCTGATAAAGGAATGCTGACCATCGGCGTTCATGTCTAGCCTGAGCGCCGCAGTCGCACGGGCGCGGCGGATCGTCGTGGAGGCCGCAGTCGCTGTCGTGAACAATCACATCCTTCTCCCGGACGAGTCGAAAGAAAACATCTTTTTTTTGTCGTCCTCGTTGCAACGAACAGCTTCTCCCGTAACAGGGGAAACGACTGCTTCGAATGCGGCGAACGCGGCCGCCATTGCGAAGACGAGCTTTTCTTCGTCTCGGGTGATCGGCGTGACGATTAGGCGGCCGTTGTCAATTTCAACCTTCATGTTCTTTCCAGGAAAAAGAAAGGCCCGCGCGAGGCGGGCCAGATAAAGCAAAGCCCCCGAACCTTGCGGTGCGAGGGCCATTGGTTATTTGAGTAACAGGTTGGTTATCCAGCTGGCGATAGCGGCTACGACAATCGCTCCGCCAATGATGAAAGCTTTCCACTCCTTCAGCTTGGCTACGGCGTCTCGGAGTTTCCCTATCTCATCCTTGCAGTCTTTCAGGTCTCGATCGTGACCGTCAAGTCGTGCTTCGATCTTGCCGATATCCCGCAGAACATTCCCGTCACTGAAGAAGGGGACGTTTTGAGGAGCGCCGGAATAGGGGGTGCTGTTCTGTTCAGACATCTCAGTCCCCCATTCTGGTCTTCAACCACTCCCAGAGAGAGGTGGGTGCAAACCCACCGTAGGTGGTGACCAGTGTGATCACCGCGGGGCAGGGACGATCGTCTTTGCTCTTCTCTCCCGACAGATCGAGCTTTTGCGCGATCTCTTGAGAGGTGCCGTCGAATCGAACGAAGCACGCCTGCTTGCCGGGGAGGATGTAGCGATCCTTTTCGTCGAAGCCACTGGTTACCACGCGTTCAAGACGCTCGGCGTTCTCTGTGGGGACGATCATGAATACAGGCATTGTGAGTCCTTTGATGTGCCAAAAAAGATGCCCGTATGTTACCCGATGCCGGTTAAACCTTCCTTACTCCGAAAGGCTTACCGAATTGGGTAACGACGACAGGAATGACAAAAGAAGTTCCTTTGAAGGCCCCGCCCGACCAAAATGACCGAAATGTGCAGACAGAGCCTTCAAGGGAACCTCTCGGTTCCCTAGGCCTATTCATCGAACCATCGGCCTACGCTCCAACTGCCCCCACCGAAGCGGGTTACCTCTTCGCGCGCCTCCTCGCGGCCCTCGACGGGCTCGATTCGACTAGCACCTCCTCCGTGCGCTCTCGGACTCGCCGCATCGGGATCTGCGGGTCTTCGCCGTCCGAGGCCTTCCACCTCTTCGCGGATCGGCGTCATCCCGATCCGTAGAGTGCCACAATCGCCACCAGAACGATGGCGAAATTTGACAGCGACAATGTAGCTGTTTTAGCTTTTGTTGTCAAAAGTCGGAAAGGGATTTTTAGCATTTTTTGACGGTTGTCAATTTAACTGCAAAAAAAATCCCGGCGCTTGGCCGGGATGCTTAGGGTTGTGTCGGATCACAATCCGCCGTTTCCTGATTTGTCGATCACGCGTCCGTAGATTCGGACGAGCTCCAGTTCGTCACCAGAGATTGTCTCGTCTGGATAACGCGGGTTGTCGCTGTGGAGAATTAGGTCTCCGTTGGCTTTCCGGAAAAGTCTCTTGACTCTCATGGACCCGCCGTAGCTCATCGCATAGACGGCGCCGTCCTTGATCGGGCAACCAGGGTTCTCTTCAAAAAGGATCTTGTCCCCGTCCCATAGGAGCGGCTCCATCGAGTCTCCCTCGACTGTCGCTCGCCTTGCTTTCTGAGGATTGATCTGGCGGCTCTGGAAAAAGCTGCGGCGGTACACAGCGCTCTTTTGCTGCTCAAGCTGCGTCAGCGTTGGAGCCTCTCTGTCGCCCGCTCCGAAGGTCAGGCCGTATTCGGGAACGTAGACAAAGTCGTCGTCGGGCAGTTTGTCAAAAGTCGGAACCTGTCCTACTGGCTCGCCCACAGCTTCGGCGTCTGGGTGTTCCCCTGTCTTCAACCAATCGGCGGACACTCCGAAGAAGTCGGCGAGACGGTAGAGGTTTTTGCCCGTGGGCACGGATCGTCCCGCCGCCCATGTCTGGACGCCTTGACGTGAGACACCGATCGCGGATGCGAGTTGTGTGTAGGTGAGGTTTTTTGCCGCAAGCAAAGAAGATAAGCGGTCTTTGAACTTCGTCATAAATGGACTCCTTGGCCCAAGGATACAACAAAAGCTAAAAAATGCTACACATTCACCATTTAGGGTCTGTTGTCAACGAACGCTAAAAAATGCTAATATCGTTGCGTCAATCATGTCTACACTTACCAAAATGACAAAGAATCCAGTCGATTTGGCTTGCCGCGTGCTTGGCGTTACGCAGACCACTCTTGCGCAGCGCCTCGGCGTTTCGACCGGTCTCGTCTCCCAGTGGAAGATTCGAGGTCGGATCTCGTCGAAGCACGTCATGCGAGTCGTGGAGTTGACGGGACTTCCCGCCAACGTTTTCAACGAATATTTTCCGCCGACGACGATCGTCGCTACTACGGGGGCGGATCGTGCGATCTCTTCCGAGCGATCGAAAGAAGTTGCAACCGAGTAATTCATGGGCATGAAGTCTGCGTATCGGGTAAGAACTTCAGGGCTAGCGAATCCCACTCAAGTTTCTGTGCTAGAGGCTTTGGCTGTCTTCATGAACGAGGGCACAGGTGGTTGCTTTCCAAGTACCGAGAAAATCTCGGTAGTTGCTCGCGTGTCCGTGAAGTTCGTCAGAAAGTCTCTTCGAGAACTTGAGGAGGTCGGACTCATTTCGTCCGTTCAAAAGCCCGGAGGTCGTCGATTCTTCACACTTCATCTGGACAAGCTCCCTCCGTCTACCGTTTTCTCAGAGGAAGGGACAAACGTCACCCCGGATGACAATGATCGCCCCCGTGACAATGATCGCCCCCGTGACAATTGTCGCCCCCGTGACATTTGTACCGGTACCCCGTGCCAATTGTCACCCACCCTCCGTGACAATTGTCCTCTTGACCCCGTGACAATTGTCACCCCGATAAGGGAAGAGATAAGGGAACTTAACCAGGAAACAACAAGGAATTTTTCCCCGCCGCTCGCTCCCGCGAGCGACGAGCTGGAGCTCACACCTGAAGTCGAAAAACCGACTGAGAAGGAAAAGCCAAAGGCCAAGAAGTCGCGACGCATGCCGCAGACGCCATGTCCGTGGGAGCCCGGTACCCCCATCCCTGAAAACCTCAAGGAGTGGGCAGCCGAGAACTACCCCACGATCGACGCCTCGCACGAGTTCGAGAAATTTGTCGGATGGATGATCGCGAAGGACGTACGTAATGCGAAGTGGGACCAGGCTTTCCGCAACTGGATGGGCAACGCGCTCAAGAAGGCTGCACAGCGGGGAGGAAACGGAGGCGGCAGATACCCATCAAACCGTCCGAAACCGCTCTCGGACATGAACTACGACACCATGGCAGAACTCTTCAACCAACCAGACCTGTATGACTGAAGCTACGCAAAATCAAATTCCCGACTGGCTCAAAGCGAAGTACGCGGGTGCTTTTGGCGATTTTGAGCAAAGGACCTTCCAATGCCCCAAACACGGAGAATTCGTCGGCCGCGTGCTCAAGGGCTCTGACGCTGTGCCTGAGTGTCCAGAGTGCGCTCGAGAAGCCACCGAAGCGAAAAAGGCAGAAGACGATCGAAAGGATCGCTTCCGTCGCGTCAAAGCTCACATCCGAAAGCTCCTCCAGGGCAATGAGGTTTTCGAGCCGACATATGGGACCTTCGACACTTTTGATGTCTCTGGCGGAAAGATGAAAGAAAAAACGAAGGCAAAAGTCGCTTGCGAACGCTTCGCCACGAGGTTGATGACTCGCGTGATGAGCGGAAAAAACGCCGAGATTGGCCTTCTCCTCTACGGATCTGCCGGGACTGGAAAGACGCACCTCGCAACGGCATGTCTCACAGAGCTCAAGAAACAGGGCTGCCCCGGGGTCTTCTTCCGTGTCGCGGATCTCTTTGACCTCATCAATGGTCCGCATGACTTCGCGACGTCGACTTTCATCGCTGCGCTCAGTCGAGTGTCTTGTCTAGTGCTCGATGACATCGGCGTCCAGACATGGAGCCCTGCTGAGCAGAAGCGTCTCCAGCAAATCATCGACGGACGGCTGACAAACAAGCTTCCGACCGTCTTCACGACAAATCTCGACGGTGCGGAACTCGTTCGATGTCTTGATGCGCGACTTACGAGTCGAATCGTCGGATCGTCATACGGCGTTCACTTCTCTTGGGAGGATCGCCGGACGAAGAAGCCGAAGACCTTGGAAGAGTGTTTTGGACCTTGAAAGGAAAAAGGCGATGGAAGTGACAGCGCAAAGAATATTTTTGGTTTTGCTTGGAGTCGTTATGGGATACGCCATTCGCGTAGTCGTTTCGCGCAGAGAAGAGGAACGACGTGAAGTCGAAGATAGCTTCAGGCGGGAATTGAACTTCTGGAAAGACATAACCCTGAAGAGGATGGAGAGGTACGAAAAAAGGATCCGTGCCTTGGAAGTAAGGCCGGGGTTCGATGCCCCTCCGAAGCCGGGGGATGACTGATGACCAATGTCACCGAACTTGTCTACATCGGGCTGTTGATCGTACTGATCGGAAGGATTGCCAAAGACAACTTCTTCTCTGACCACGCAAGGAAGGAAATCATTGCGCTTCGGGAAGAGGTCAGGCGTCTGGCGGAAATGCTGAACGAGGACCGGTTCGTCCGACGATTAGGGAAAAAGAAGAGGCGAGGACAGAAACCGCTTAGGAAAACGACCAAAAAAGTCACAGGCTTGTCGGATTCCACTGAAACGTCAATTCTTCCCTCTTCAACTCGGACGGATACGCATTTCAGAATCTGATCGCCTCTTTTCATGCAATCGACAATCCCAACAAAAACGCCAATGGCAACAAGGAGCCATTTCCCATATTGAATCAAATCTTCAAGCACGAATTTCCCCTCTGTGGGTTGGTTGATGGAAGTAGGACACCTCAATCTTCTCACAGAGGGGAACCCAGACAACAGAGAGGTAACGATGAACGAAAAAGATCTCGAATTGCACAAGCAGGCAGAAAGAACGTGTCTGATGCGCGCCCATGCCGCGAAGGAGCTCACCCTCCAGTGCATGACCGTCGCTCGACATTACGGCGTTGATCACCAGCTCAAGAAGCTTCGTGAAGAGCTCGTCGAGGCGATTGAGGCGGTCGACGCATTCGAGGCCGCATGTTTGGCTGCGAAGGCTTCCGGAACGAGCCCAACCATTGAGCGGGACCACCTCGCAGAGGAGCTCGGCGACGTGGAAAACATGATCGACCAGATCAAGTGCCTCCTGGGGATCGTCGTTTGGGTCGAAGTCTCTCGGAATCGCAAGATGGAGCGCCAGATGAAGCGAATCTATGAGGAGAAGCATTGCCAATGAAAACAGCGGGTTGTTTCAAGCGCTTCATGAGGCGGAAGGGCGCAGTTTTCGGCACCGACCCGCGCATGGATCGACTCCTCAGCGATCAGTGGGATGGGCAGGTCGGCACCTTGCCGCACTATCGCCGGTGCAATCACCTTCTCGGCGTCTGCCTAGACGGCGATGTGCACGCGGCATGCGACTGCGGCATCAGTGATCTCGCCGCCGGACGACCGGTGCGATTTCTCCTGGTTCGGGCCAGACGTAATGTCGCTCAGTTTCTGGAAATGGTGCGAGAACTTCCACTTCTGCCAAGTCTTCTGCGTGGCAAACCGTGGAGCGATCGAATTTCCACCCTTCCGGGGTTTTGGCGAAGACATTTACGGTCGCCGAATCGTCTTTTCTGGATTGTGGCTGAAGCCGGACGTTCTCCACATAGGCGGCAATTCGAGTTCCCTGAAACAAAAGGGACACAAGTTGCAGATGGGCTTCGCAGTCAATCAGAAGTCGACGCTCTTTTTCGCTGAGCATGATTTTTCTCCGTGGGGTGATGAAAAAGCTGTCTTGCGAGGACGCCTTCATCATCCCACGGATCCAAATTCAACGACAACACGAAACCGACAAGGAGGAAATTTCCGATGACGTCCAAGACGAAGAAGCCGCAAAAGCCGTTGCAGTGGATGGTGGTTGATCCCGATATCAGGCGCACGTACCCGCCGGAGGATCGGCGCTATCTGTTCAAGCGCAAGGGCGGCGGGTACGAATTCTTCTACGGGGTGCACGACGGTTTCGGAACGGTCCGCTCGCTTCTTCGTAGGGAAGGACGGGAACTCATCGTTTGCACGCTGAGGGACATCGAGGCCTACGCGGTCGATGGTTCTACCGACCCCTACGACACGACCAGGAGCACCAAATGATCGAGTTCACCGTCAAAGGGAAGCCGGTCGGTAAAGGGCGTCCGCGCTTCACCAGGACAGGTCACACCTACACACCAGAAAAAACTCGCGCCTACGAGGCCGCTGTCGCGTGGGAGTGCCGCAAGGCGATGGAGGGCAAGTTGCCGAGCGTCCATCCGCAGCGTGTTTCCGTTGAGGTCATGGTGAAGCCCCCGAAGTCATGGAGCAAGGCCAAGACGAAAAACGCGCTTGGTGGACTCATCGCCCCCGGCAGACCTGACATCGACAACTACTTGAAAGCGGTTCTTGACGGATGCAATGGGGTCGCCTTTCTGGACGACTCACAGGTCGTCGCCGTCTACGCAACGAAGCGCTATGCCGAGACTGACGGCGTGCGCGTAATCATCGAGGAGAAAACTTATGGATGACGCTGATCGCGCGGAAAAGGCCGCGCAGTGGATGCATGAGGAAGATCTTTTTCACAGTCGTAGACCGGAAGGTCCGCGCCCGAAGGTGGCGTCGCTGTGTCTCTGGTGCGATGAGGTGATTGAGGTCATCGAACCGACGGAAGCGGGGATCCGCAAGGCTCGTCGGTGGTGCTGCGCTGAATGTCGGGACGCTTGGGAAAAGGAGCATCGGAATGGATTGGGGCGATAACGACCCCGTTCTCGAGGAGCGTCTCGAGAACTGGGGAAGGTGGGCGGGAGACTTCTACACACGTAGAGGGACCTCACCGCTCTACCGAATCATCGAGGACGGAATGACGAAGGAAGAAGCGGAGCAACGGGCACGTGAACGCCATGTCGTGAAGATCGATGAGAAGGACGCCAAAATCATCAACGGCGCCGTGCTCTCCACGCCTTACGAGACGCTACGAGACCGACGTGACCGCAGGCTATTCATCGTCCTCTACACGACGCCAAACATGCCGATTTCAAGGATTCTTCGCACGAATCACGTATCCGAGCGGGAATTCACCAGATCCGTGAAGAGAGTTCGCCACATTGTGCAGAACTACCTGCAAAGAATGGAGGAACGTGATAAGATCCAAGGTGACAATTGATCAGCGTGCAGCGACTTAGCGGTCGGTCTGTTTGGGGGCCAAAGTTGGCCCCCTTGGCGCGTCCAGAGAAAATGAGCCTCGCAGCAATGCGGGGCTTTTCTGTTATTGGGCTTGCTCGCTTTGAACGAGCTCGGAGGTCTGACGATGTCGACGACATGGCTGATGCTCCTCCTTTTGGTTGTGTTTCTACCCTTTATCTGGGACTGATTCATTGAAATGGCTTCGCACGAAATTGCTCGACTCCTTATCGATCTGGCAGACAAAGACCTGACGAGGCTCCACTCCGCGCTCATGCGGGAGCAGAGGGCGAAGACCGTGCAGTACCTCGCAACGTCCCTTCTGATGCTGTCGGCTTGCTTTGCGGCCCGCAACATCTTGACGGACATCGGTTTTTTGTCTGGCTCGCTGCTCACGCTCTCTGCGGCATTGTTCGCGGCCGTCGTGTTTCTCGCGACGTACGTCATGAGTGGGGGAAACTTCCGCTCCGGGGCTCTCAGCAATTACGTCGGTTGGCTGCAGAGCGTGAAGGATGACGAGACTGAGGAGTCGTTCTACGCGGACGTTCTGCGGATGTACGAACGCGCCATCAAGGACGCGGAGAACGTCATCAAGGCTAGAGGGACCATGCTTCGCATCATGAACGGTATGACGCTTGTGGCGTTCGTTTTGTTTGCGTGCGGGGCTTCGTGGGCGATCGTTTGACAGGAGGGAGAAAATGGGGAAGGGGCGACCGTCCATCTACTCGAAGGAGTTGGAAGACAGCATCATCGACCTGATCGAGTCCGGCCTGTCTGAGAGAAAGATCGCTCAAATGGATGGGATGCCGTCGATTCGCACTATCCATCGCTGGAAGGACGAAAAGCCAGAATTCTGCCTCCGTGCGAAACATGCTCGTGCCGCGTCGGCGGACATATACAACGATCGTCGCATGGAAAAATCGGACAAGCTCTACGAAGAGGCTTTGAAGCGCCTTGAGACGGGAGAGCCTTTCCCGAAAGGCGTTGTTGAGGCAATCCGTGCGTCGATGCAAGAGGATGCTCGAGAAGCGGCGCAGCGCGATGACTCTCGATACGGCGATCGAAAGCGCGTGGCACTGACAGGTGGAGATGGAGGTGCCGTGAAGGTCACGACTTCCCCGGATCTCTCTGGTGTGGATTTGGAAAAACTGAAGGCTGTCAGAGAAATGCTTTATGGATCGACTTCCGACACTCGTTGAGCTCGACCGCGAAATCGCAAAGAGAAGCCTGGCCGAGTTCTGCAAAATGGCCTGGTCGGTCCTTGAGCCGGCTACGCCGATTGCCTGGGGATGGGCGCTCGACGCAATGTGCGCTCACCTCGAGGCCGTGCATCGTGGGGAGATCAAGCGTCTCCTCATGAATGTTCCGCCGGGCATGATGAAGTCTCTCCTCACAGGCGTCTTCTTTCCCGCTTGGGAGTGGGGGCCTTGCGGATGTCCGCACATGCGATACCTCACGACCGCGCACAAGGAACCGCTTGCGATTCGAGACAACATGAAGTGCCGTCGACTCATCCAGTCGGAGTGGTACCAAGAGCGATGGCCCGTACAGCTGACGGGCGATCAGAACGCCAAGACAAAGTTCGAAAACACCGCTACGGGCTTTCGTGAGTCCATGTCGTTTAAGTCGCTGACGGGTTCGCGAGGCGACCGAATCATCATCGACGACCCTTTGTCGGTGGACGATGCCTTCTCTGCGCCGGCTCTTGATGCGGCCGAGCAAACGTTCCTTGAGGCTGTGCCGAGCCGAATCAACAACGCGGATTCCGCCATCGTCGTGATCATGCAGCGTTTGCACGAGCGCGACACGTCGGGCGTCATTCTCGCCCGTGATCTTGGGTACGAGCATCTCATGCTGCCGATGCGCTTCGAGGAAGCGCGTCGGTGTAAGACCTCGATCGGTTTTCAGGATCCGAGAACTACTGAGGGGGAGCTCCTTTTCCCCGAACGTTTCTCTGAGGAGCAGGTTCGGGAGATGGAAAAGACCATGGGGTCCTACGCGACGGCCGGGCAGTTTCAGCAACGTCCCGTGCCTCGAGGCGGCGGGCTATTCAAGGTCGAATGGATCCAGTACTGGACAGAGTTGCCGAAGAGCTTCGATGCCATGGTGATTTCATGGGATATGACCTTCAAGGACTCCAAGACGTCTGACTTCGTCGTCGGACAGGTCTGGGGGCGCAAGGGAGGATCCTTTTATCTCTGTGATCAGTTCCGAGGACGTTGGAACTTTGTGAAGACGCTCGAGCAGTTCGTTGCTGCCTCGCAAAAGTGGCCGCGAGTAACGCGTAAGCTCGTCGAAGACAAGGCTAACGGCAGCGCGATCATTTCAACGCTCAAGAGAAAGGTGAGCGGAATCATTCCGATCACCCCGAAGGAATCAAAAGAGGCGCGAGCGTCGGCGGTAACAACACTGTGGGAGGCGAAGAACGTCTTTCTGCCGCCGAAGGACCGCTTCCCATGGGTCGAAAAAGAATTTGTGCCTGAGTTGCTTGAGTTCCCTGCAGGCGCTCATGACGACTGCGTCGACTCGATGACCCAGGCGCTCACGGATCTCTCGAAATCCGGAGGTCTGAAGATCGACCCAACAAACCTAGCCTATCTGCTTGGTCGGTAGGTGAAAAAGACAAGCCCCGCGATGTTGGAAGCATCCGGGGCTTCTTTGATGACGTCAATTAAAGTGGTTGTGCAATGGCAAAGAAGTCAAAGAGAAAGACGAAGGCGCAGGCTGAAGCTCTTGCCGCCGCAGAGCGTCGCAAGAACATTGAGCGGCAGCTCGCGATGCTCGAGGACGTGGATGTTCAGCTTTACATTCCGCCTCGGACGATGGATGCCATTGAGTCCGTCGAAGACGTGAGGCGGCATTTCAGTCTGCCGGTAACGCTAGGAGCGCCCGTCAAAGAGCGCCTGGCTCTCGACAGTGCGTTTGGGGCGATGGGGGGATTCTCGGCCATTTACGACAGCCTCCAGCAGCATGCCTTCGAAATGGGGCAGTTCCCCATCACCTCTTTCATCGGGTACGGCGCTCTTCAGCAGATTGCTCAGAACGGCATGATCCGAGCGTGCGTGCAAACGGTGGCGGACGACATCACCCGAAAGTGGATTGACATCACCGGAGGTGACGACCGTGCAGAGACTGTGGCGAAGTTGCAAGACATTCAGGAAGTGAAATACAAGCTTCGTGAGGTCTTCCACGAAGCGGCAACGATGACGGGCTACATGGGCGGTGCTTTCGTGTTCATCGACACCGGTTCGGAAGATTTGCACCTGCCGCTTCGAATCACAAACTTGTCCGCCGAACTTCAGAAGGGAATACCGCTGCGCTTCATCGTCGTGGACCCCGTGAACGTTACGCCGGGCGACTACAACACCGACAACCCTCTCAAGCGCGACTACATGCAGCCGAGGTGGTGGTGGGTGCTCGGGCGGCGCGTGCACGCATCGCGGATGATTCCCTTATTCGACAATCCGGTGCCGACGCTTCTGAAGCCTGCCTACAACTTCCTGGGCATTCCGCAGGCGCAGATCCTTTGGGACTACGTCCTGCACTGGAATCAGTGCCGCGTCTACGCAGCCGATCTTCTTCGGAAGATTTCGCTTTTGGTCTTTCAGACGGACACGGACGCAATCTTCAACACGCCCGACGGTGTACGGCTCTTTGACATCCGAATGCGTGCCCTGCAGCGTTACCGCGACAACAACAGCGTGTTCGTCTGCAACAAGGAGCAGGAGGCGGTGTCGAACGTGCAGACGTCCATCGCCGGCACGACCGACGTCGTACGCCAGTCCTTGGAGATGATCGCGGCGATCAACCGAACGCCTGCCGTGAAGCTTCTGGGGATTTCTCCGAGCGGGTTCAACGCGACCGGGGAGAGCGACATCCGCAATTACTACGACCACATCAAATCGAAGCAGGAACTCCGACGCGAGGCGATCATGAAGTGCCTCAAGGCCATTCAGATCGTAGAGTTCGGGCAGATCGACGAGACGATCAACTTCGAGTTCTGTGAGTTGGGCGTCGACAACGAGCAAACGATGGCGGGAACGGCCCAGGCGCGTGCCGGGATGTTGGCGCAGCTTGCTCAGTTGCAGGCCATCAGCGCTGAAGAAGTTCGCCAGGCCGCAAAGGAAGACCCGTCCATGAGGCTAGGCTTCTTGAGCGACGGCGCTCCCGACGTGGAACCCGAGGACATGGCCGGTTTCGATTTGAGTGGGGCGGGGGCGCAGCAGGCGCCTCAGCAAGAGGAACCTCCGCAAAGCAATCCGCCCGACGAAATGAAACAGATCCTGCAGGGACTTGGTTGAAATGAAAGCGAAGACGATACGCGCAATTGAGCCGAACGCAGGATCCAAGGCTAAGTTCGAAAAGAAACTCGCGGCCTTCTTTGAGGCATCGGAAAAAGAGGCGATGAAAGCCATCGTCGAGGGCTTGATCAACGAAGGAATCTTGGTCGAGACGTCGGACGACATGGCGCAGGATGCTTCTTTCTTTGGGTTTGAGCTCGATGCGGGGAAGCTTCTCGGACGAACGCTGAAGCTTCGCCCGGGCGTATCCCCAGACGTTGTTGACAAGAACGTTTCCACAACGATCCGCAGCTTCCTTTCCAGAACCCTCATCAAACAGGGGGAGAACGCAAAGGCAGTCTCCAGATGGTTTGTCCGCTCGGCAGCGCGTTCCGTCACGTCGAGCCAGCGTAAGGCGCTGACCGATGCGGGCATCTCGCCGACGGCAATACGGAAGAAATGGAACCTTCCCGTCATCAACGGGCTCTACATGTCTCCGAAGGCTGCCGAACAGTTGCCCGGGATCGTCGACGACATGACGGGGCTCATCACCCGCATGGCGGCGGAGGACTTGGACCGCGTGCGCGGAGTGATCACGCAGGTGATGACGAGCGGCGGAACGATGTCCGACATAGAAGCGACCCTGAGGGCGTCGAGAGGATTCTCTCAGGCTCGAGCAAAACGCGTTGCACTCGACCAATCGATCAAGGTGCATCAGGCGGTGCAGCGTGCCAACGCGGAAGAGCTCGGCATTACCGAGGGCATCTGGGTGCACGTGCCGGGGCGCTACACGTCTCGAAAGACCCACATGGCAATGAACGGGAAGCGCTTCAAGCTAAACGAGGGCCTTTACGACAGCGACGTAGGGAGAAAGGTGATTCCGGGAGAGTGTCCGTTCTGCCGCTGCGTGTACAGGTCTGTTTTGCCACCAGAACTTTTGGAGTAAACCGATGAACTTTCCCATGGCGATGGATGCCGAGGGGAGCGTGAGAACCTTTGATGACAACGGGAACATGCATGTTTCGGTTTCGCACCTGACGAAAGCGCAAGTGCGTCCGTATCGAGGTTCCGAAATCCCCGGATGGGAGCGGCTTCGCCTTGACCCCATGAAGGTCTACTTCGGCTACTGCCCTCCCGAGGAATTGGCGAAACCCGAGACGGTGAAATCCGTCAATGCAATTCCGATTCAGTTGGAGCATCACCCCGACTACGCGGACGATCCGCAACTTCTCACGCGGATCGGAACGACGGGGACCGACGGGGCCTTTCGAGATCCATATCTGGACAACTCGCTTCACTTCACGGTTCGGAAAGCCATCGACCGCATTCAAGACGGATCGATGCGCGAACTGAGCCTGGCATATCGATATACACCCGACTTCACCGCGGGCACGACGCCCGACGGCAAGGATTACGACTTTGTGATGCGTGACATTTCCGCCAACCATGTCGCGCTTGTGGAGTTGGGGCGCGCTGGGCGCGACGTGTTGGTGGAAGACCATCAAATGGAAGACATAAAGATGGAAGACGACAAGAAGCTTTCGGGAGACGACAATCCCGTAGTGGAAGAAACGGAAGTCGCGCTCGCTGACAAGATCAAAGACGCGGCTGAGCAGATCACGGATCTGCACACGGAAGACGGCGAAGGGAACGTGGTCGACAATCCTGCCGAAGACGATGGCGATGACAAGGTTGCCATTGCCAAGGCCGTGCTTGCCGACCTCGCTGCAAAGGGGCTGACGCTCGAGGACCTGGCCGCTGCACAAGGGGCTGCGGACGACGGTGAAGATCTGCCCCAGGACGAAGCCTGCGAAGCTGAGGACGAAGACGAGAACATCCTGCAGGATGCACTCGTCTCCTGCGGCCTCGACAATGCTTCGCCCGAGGAAAAGAAGGCGTTTGCTGCCGGTATGCAGTACCAGGCGAAGCAGGAAGAGGCTGAAGGTGCCGCTCAGGACAGTGAAGAAGAGGCTCCTGCTGCTGCACCTGCTATGGGCCAGGACGCTGCCATGAAGGCCGTTGAAAAACGCATTGCCGCGCGATTCGGTGCGCTCGACGAGTGCAAGAAGACGCTCGGGAAGGTTCGCTTCGACGCCTTTGACAGCGCCGAGGCCGTCTACATGGCCGCCCTTCGTCAGGAGGGGCTCAACACCAAGGGAATGAGTCCGAAGTCCGCCAAGGCCGCTTACCGAGCCTTCATGGCCGGTCGCAAGAAGAGCTCCCGAGTTATCGCTCAGGATTCCGCCTTCAAGCACGAGTCGGAGCTTGGCAAGAAGCTCGCGAAGATTCATAAGGGAGTTTGATCATGGGTTTTCAGAAAGTCGTAAACACCGATCCGGTGATTGCTACGCCCGGGCTTGAAGTCAATCCCGGCCAGGCTGTTTACTCGGCCTTCAATTACGTTTCCGACGGCACGGTGGAGGCGGGCGGTTTCGCTTTTGCCGTGGCGATCGAAGAGGACGCTGGTGGCCCTGCCACGATGAACCAGGCGTCGAAGAAGGGTTCTGCCGGCGACAAGGTTCTTGGCTTTGTCGAGCGCAATCTCTCCGGCGTTCTGCCGTCTCCGCTCGTTACGGCATCGAATGTCTACCCGCTCGGTGCCGGTGTTCCGATTGCGATTCGCGGCCAGTTCTACGCCGTTGCGGCGGCAGCAGCCACGGAAGGACAGTCCGTTCTCTGCGATCCGACTACGGGCGCCATTACGTACGGCACTGCCGGCGCAACCAATGACACGGGCTGGGTGGTTCGCCTCCCGCGTGGCGTCGAGGAAGTTGCCAAGGGCGACATCGTGATCTACGAAAACTTCGGTATTTCGATTACTCCGGCTACTGGTGGTGTCGGCGGTTAAGACCAATGTGATCGAAAGCAGATTTTTTCAGTAACTTTTCAGCGAGACGGCTTTGGGAAACCAAGGCCGTTTTTGATTTATGGAAAATGATTTTCTCAAAGCCAAGGAGCTCGGCATCGGTGCCGTGTCCGCCGTCGGCTTTATGCCGCACAAGGTGATCGACGGTCGAATCGTGCTCACCGACGTGAACCCCCGACAGCTCGCGATGGACGCGGCCATGAGCACGCAGCCCAATATTGGGGCCCCCGCAGCGCTTTACACGTACCTTGACCCCCGCGTCATCGACATTCTCTTCGGCGTCACCAACGCGACGCAGTTCTTCACGAAGACGAAGATCGCAGAATGGACCGACGACTACGCGACCTTCATGGTTGAAGAAGTCACCGGTCAGGTCGGTCCCTACAGTGACTTCGGTGACGGTGTTCAGAGCGACGTGAACTACGACTTCCCTGTTCGCCAGAATTTCCGCTATCAGACCACGATTAAGTACGGTGATCTCGAAAGCGAAAAGATGACGGTCGCCAAGGTCAATCTCGCCGCCCGCAAGCAGAACGCCGCGGCGCAGATCATCGCCCGTGCGGAAAACAAGTTCCAGCTCTACGGCGTCGAGGGCATGGAGATCTATGGGATGCTCAATGACCCGAATCTCCCCGCCACGATCGCGCCGATCACGGTGAACACGAAGTCTACCTGGGCCGACAAGATCGCCGCCGATCCGAACAACGCCGCAACGCTTGTCTTCAACGACGTCAACAAGCTCTGGCAGGAACTCTCGGCGAACAACGGCGGTCATCTTGAGGTGGACTCTCCGATTGTGCTGGGCATCTCGAACAAGATGATCGGCTACCTTACGCAGCCGAACCAGTTTGGGAAGACGGCCAAGGTCATGCTCGAAGAGAACTACCCGAACATCAAGATTGTGCAGCTTCCTGAACTTTCGACTGATGCGGGGGAAATGCTCTACATGACCGTGATCAATCTTTATGACAGCGATACGGGCTTCTGTGCGTTCTCGCGCGCCTTCCAGCTCGGTCGCCTCATTCCGAAGCTCTCGAGCTTCGAGCAGAAGGCGACCGCGGGGACGTGGGGTTGCGTGATCAAGCGTCCTTCGCTCGTTGCAACGATGACGGGGGTGTGACGCCCTCTTTATCGGCCGAAAAGGAAAGGCCGCCATCCGCGGCCGTTTTTGGTACGAGGGGAGAGTGCTTCGGTGCTCTCCCTGTTTTTCTCTTACAGGTTTCATCATGGCTCGAACGAAAACGAACACCACCAAGTCCACCCGCAAGCCCCAGACCGTTGGTACGCAGATCATCACCGACACGACGGAAGAGCCGGCCAAGAACGTTTCCGGCAACACTGAAGAAACGGTCTACATCGCATGTGGCATGCCGCTAGGGATCAAGTTTGACGACGTTGACAACGGAAACGGCGGGACGAAGACGGTAACCTTCCCTGGTGTCAATCACGCACTTCGCGGAAAGGCCAAGGGCATTCTTCTCGGTGCAGGCAACGCCGTCCTTGTGGCCATCGCCAAGAAGGACTGGGAAGACATCAAGCGCAAGCACGGTCGCGAGCGTGCCTTCACGCGCATGCCGCCGCTCCTCATGGAGATGAAGAACGAAAAGGAATTCAAAGCGAGACGCGACGAAATCGCGGAAATGCGCACGGGTGTGGAACCCGTGAATCCTGAAAAACAGGGTGTGGAACCCGCCAAGGAGGAGTGACGGACATGGCCTCGGTTGAGCTTGACTTTGAAGAGTTTCGAACTTGGTTTCCCGGCTTGACCGAGGACGTGATCCCCGACGCATTGCTCGAGGTCTTCTGGGAGCAGGTTTGTGAATTCGTCGGAAATACCGACGAGAAGAGCTTCGCTCCCTACGATCCCGACGCAACGCCGCCGAAGAATGAGCGAAAGGCGCTCCTCTATTACGCTCTCTGTCATTTCGCGACGTTGTCGGTGCGCGGGGACCAGCCCGGGCGGATCACGAACGCATCGGAAGGCTCGGTGTCGACCGGCTTCGATCTCATCCAGAGCACTTCTCAGACTGCTCAGTGGTGGAATCAGACCCCGTGCGGCTCAACGTATTGGACGCTCACGGCAAAGTACCGCATGGGCGGTCGTCTCTACGGTCAGTCGAACTATCACCCCTGGGGGTGACCATGGGCATCAAGGTTGTCAAGAAAAGCTCGGAGCCGCTCAAGAAGCTCGACAAACTCAAGGGAATTGGAAAGAAGAAGGTCGTCGTCGGCATCTTCGACAGGGAGATTGCCCAATACGCCGTCTATGTCGAATACGGATGGGTTCAGAGGACGACGGTTAAACAAGCTGCCTTCCTGAACTGGGCGCTCGGCGGGTACGCGAAAGCGGGAATCAAGCCGGGGATTGCTTTGGTGAATCCGCCAAGACCGTTCTTAGGCGGAACCTTCCTGGCAGAACACGACAACTGGAAGAAGATCCTTCAGAACGCTCTCAAAAGGGATTGGGATCCCGAGAAGGCGCTGACGCTTGTCGGACAAAAGGCGGCCGAAGACGTTCGCCAGACGATCATCAAAGGCGGCACGAGCGACGAGGAATTCCCGCGCCGTTCGCCCCTCACGCTGGCGCTCTTGCAGGCGCAGTCGGCCGGTCACAAGGTCTCCACTCTGTCGGCTACCGCGACGGACAAGCCGCTGCAGCTGTCGGGTGCATTGCTCAACTCCATTACCTTCGAGGTTGTCTGATGAACGTCGAGTTGGCTTTTCGATGCGGAAGGGCGTATGCGATGGGGCGTGCTTTCCGTGCGGGTTTTCGTTATGCCCGTGGGATTGCGCTCGACGCCGACGAAGAGGACGTGACCTTCAGAACTGTGAAGAACGGAAGTGTTATCGCGATCAAGGACGGGGATGTCGTCGGGGGCGCAGGTACGAGTGTCGGGCCTGACAAGTTACCGACCTTCAGTTCGTTCTGCTCGACTGAAGCGGCTGCAGGGAAAAAGTTCACGGCTCAGGTACGCATGTACGCTCAGCAATATCTAAAGCCTGTGATTGAGTCGTTAAGGTATCCCGGAGGAATGCCGGACGATTGCGAACGCATCGTAATGGGACCAGCACAGATCCGAGAGCTCGCGTCACACATGAATAGCGACAAAGCAAAAGTGCTGCCCTTTATTGCGGAAGTTTATCGAACGGGCTCTTATCGCCAGGTCCCGGATCTAAAGCACAAAGATTCGGTTGAGGCTGTTGTGTATACGACCGGTCTCGTAACAACGGAGAATGGCGAGACGTTCACAGTGGAGTTGGTTTCGAAAAAACTGAGGGGTGCATCTCGTAAAGCAGGTTTCATCCAGTACGGTATTTCAAAGGCCGACCCCGTCTCGCAGGATTCCGCTTTTCAGTTTCAATACGGACTCGTTGAAGTTCTGGTCAAAAAGTAAAAAGGGAGCGTTTCTCGCTCCCTTTGCAGAGGAATGCCGAACGTTCCCATTGCCCATCGGACCAAACGCGGGGGGGTGGCGTCGACGTTGGTGCGGGTTCAGCGCCCATCACCTTCTCCTCCGTTTCAGTCTAACGAGACGAAAGGAACAAGTCAAAGAGCGAGAAGGTGTTTTTGAATTCGTTCTAGCAAAAATAGAGAGGATCAGGTGACGCTCCGTCGCTCCAGAAGCGAGGGTCTGCCTGATCCATCAACTGTTGCTCACCACAACAGGCTATTCCTTGGGGGAGCTTAAATTCAATTGGGATGAAAAGTAAAGCCCGCAGAGTTAGCGTCTCCGCGGGCTTTGTTGCATTCGTTCGTTGAAAGAGAGGAATGCTATGAAGGGAATTTTAACAGCTTTGGGTCTATACGTGGCCCTCACGAGGTTTTCGGACATGATGCTGACTGAAGAAAGGAATCTTCCGCTCTGCGCCAGGTTGTTCCGTTGGGTTTGGTACTTGTGCTTGGCGGTTCTTGCCATTTCTGGGGTGGTTTTCGTTCTCGGCTACGTAATCCGTTGTCTGATCGCCTGGGGTTTTATTTGAGGAGATCGCAATGGGCCTGAATCTTCATGGCATCGTGCGCGGAGCAATCACCTCCGTCCATCCAGACGTGAGCGTGCAACTTCTGCGCTCAACGGGCTCGAGACCGAATGAGGACGGGAAGCCGATTCCCCAGTTTGCGCGACTGTCCGACGTTCGTGCGCAGATCCAGAGCGAGAACGACGCGGCTCTCTTCCACGCGGACATGGCGGGGGCGAACACGATCACGAGAAAGATTTACCTCTACTCGCCGAAGGGCGCCGCCTTGCAACCGGCAAGCCTCTTTCGCCCCCTTTCTCGGAGCGGCGACTACATCGTTCAGGAGGACGGTACTGTCTGGATGGTCAACGCCGTCATTGAGAACTTCGCCGGCGTCGGTTGGGTGAGCGTGAGAGCCACGCTGCAGGTGAAACCGCCCGAGGGGGTTGAATGGCTGTGAATCCTTTTTCAATGCCCGTTACGGAGTCGAGTCTGAACTCCTCAGAACGGGTCTACAAATCAATCAAGGACTTCGAGAAGATCGTCATGAATCCTCCGGTTTCGGAGGATTCGATCTTTTGGGGCTATGCGAATGACATGGTTCTGCCGGAAGGCTCGAACGAGTACGTTGTCAACACGATTGTCTCGCACGTCGAGCACGGAACGCCTGTGACCAGATACGAGTGGGACGAAGACGAAGGTCGGTATGTCGCGCGTATCTACAAACTCGAAGAAATGATTCTGCAGGTCGACAGCTACAGCGATGAACCGGAAGCGGCCCGCATGCGCGCTGAGTGCGTGAGCGCGGTCGTGAGAACGCCGCTGGGCGTCGACTTTTTCAAGAAGTACGGGCTTTCGAGCCTTTACGCCGATCCGCCGCGAAACACAACGGTCGTGGTGGACGCTGAAAAGTACGTGCACCGATGGACGGTGAACGTGCACCTTACCTACACGCACGCAATGACGCTCAACGCCGACGGGTTTGATGCCGCAACGGTCGAGGTCGTCAACGTCGACGTGAGATTTCCACCTTCAAATGAGGAAAAACAAAGATGAGTATTTCCGCAAGCCACATTGTGGCACTCTCGAGCCGCGTCATTGCGGGCGGCGGGAACGACCTCGAGACGAACGGGCTGCTTCTCACGAAGAGCGCTTTGCTTCCGACGGGGACGCCTGCCATGCTGTTTTCGACGGCTGAGGCCGTGTCGGAACTCTTCGGTCCCGAGTCTGACGAAGCCGCCTTTGCTCAGCAGTATTTCACCGGGGTGACGAACGCCCAGGCTCCGGTCCGAACGCTTGTTATTGGACGCCGCATTGATGAGGACGCGGCCGCATGGATTCGCGGCGGCTCGTTTGATGCGGATCTTGCGGCACTGAAGGCTGTCACGGACGGCGCGCTGAAGATCACCGTGGATGGTTCGGATAAGACGGCGACCTCGGTCGACCTGTCCGAAGCTACGTCGCTCTCTCAGGTGGCCGAAATCGTCGCTACGGCGATCACGGGCGTTACGGGGTCGTACGACTCGAATACGAACACCTTTACCTTCACGTCGAGCACCAAAGGTGAAACGTCCACGATCGGCTACGCTTCTGCTGGCGACGACGGTACGGATCTGTCCGCCATGCTTGGTCTCACGAAGGAGACTGGCGCAGTCCTTTCTCAAGGCGCCGTCGCGCAGACCGAAACGCAGACGATGGACACTATCTGTGAGGTGACGCGCAATTGGGTCGGCTTCACGACGATCTGGGAGACCGAGTTGGAAGAGGCCAAGGCTTTTGCCGCCTGGACCGACGCCACCGGCGACGACTACTGTTACTTCGACTGGTCGGAGGACGAGAATCAACTCAATCAGCTGACGCAGGAGAGCACGAAGGCCGCTCAGCTCATGGGGCTCTACAACTGCACGGCGTTCCTCTACGGGGACTGGCGTGACGCCGCTTTCGCGCTGGCAGTCGGTGCTTCCATCGCCTGGAATCGGACGCAGGGCATGAAGACGTGGTTCGCGAAGACCGCGTCCGGTATCACGCCGCGCATCACGAACGAGAGCGCCGCCAATGCGCTCGAAGCCATCCGCGTCAACTACACGGGTGACTTTGCGACCCGCAACGATCAGTTCACGTTCTTCAACCGCGGGACGCTCGCGAGCGACCTCTACGGCTTCATTGACGTTCTCTACGGTTCGATCTATCTGCGAAGCGCGATCCAGACGTCGTGCATGGCGGGCTTCCAGGCCATCAACCGTTCGCCCTACAACGCGCGTGGCGAGGCTTTCATCCGTGCGTGGTGCCAGGACCCGATCAACCGTTGCCTCAACAACGGCGTCATTGACACGGGACTCGAACTCAACGAGTCGCAACGCATGCAGATCCTCAACGAGACGGGGTCCGACGACGTTCTCAACGACCTCTACGCGAAGGGGTATTGGATTGGTGTGTCGCTTCCGGATGCGGCGGGACGTGCCGATCGTGAAGAGCCCATCGTAACCGTCTACTACTGCTACGCCGGCAGCATTCAGAGGCTTGACTGCGAAGTCACCGCCGTCATTTAACGAACTTTCAGGCCCCGAGCTTCCTTCGGGGCCTTTCTTTTGGAGTTAATCCATGGCTGAAAACTTTGACGTCACCTCTGCAAATGCGGAGCTGATTCTCGCGGTTGAAGACCTTTTCCCGTCCGGCGTTGCACTAGAGCATTTCACGGCAGACGGGGTTTTCTCTTCGGATGCGATCGAAATCGCGGAGACTCGCCGCTCAGTGGACGGAAAAATGGTTGCGGGTGTGATCAAGAACATCACGAGCGTGACCATCAACCTTGAAGCGGCTTCGCCTTCTTATGCCATTCTGGAGTTCCTCCGTGCGTCGATGGACTCGAACAACCGACCGTACGAGTGCACGTTAACGGTGACTTTGCCTGCGCTCGGAATCACGCGCACCTTCATCAAGGGCGTTCTCAAGAGCGCTCCGCCTGTTTCGTCCGCCGCTCGCACGATGCAGCCGACGGCTTGGGTATTTGATTTTGAACGGGTGCAGTGATGAGTCGAACGATTGAACTGAAAGATGGAAAGACGCAGCGGAAGTTCACGATCCGAAAGATGGGAGCGTATCAGGCGGAGAGTTGGATCATCCGCGCTTCGCTTGCCTGCGGTCGAGGCGGGGACATTACGAAACTCTTTTCGGGGGATAAGACGGCCATCGTTGAGACGCTTCTTCACGTTCGATACGAGGACGCAAAGCCGCTTCTCGACGAGCTTCTCGGATGCGTCTATCTCGTTAACGGCGAGGAACTTACGCAGCTCAACGAACAGACCGCCGCCGTCATCGAAAGTCCGATGACGCTCATGCGTCTTCGCATCGAAAGCGTGAAGGAGAACTTCGGTTTTTTTACCGATGGAAAAAGCTTCGGCTCCCTAACGGGGCTCGCTTCCGGGCCGAGTGCGAGCGCGTAACGGGAATCGCTTCGTTTGCGAACGTCCCGCCGGTATGTGGTGCTCTCATGTCGGCGGGGCTTGCGACGCGCGCGGACCTCAAGGAGTCGCTCACCCTTGAGGAGGCCTATCAGGCTTACGAGGTGCTTTTGGTTCGGCAGTATCACGAATGGTTGGCGCATGACAACCTGAAGAAGGAAATTGCGAATGGCTAATGCAATCGAAAGCCTGTTTGTCGAACTTGGCCTCGACTCGACCGAATTCGATTCCGGGCTCGACAGGGCGTCACAAGCCCTGGCACGGGTCGGAAAAGACCTTGAGGGTGCCGGCACAACGGTGGACAAGGTCGCCGATACGTTCGAAAAGGGCGGGGAGGCGATTGAGTCCGCAGCGGCCGACGCGTCTAAGGCGGTCAAGAACATCGGGACGACGTCTCAAGGCATTACGGGAGTTGTGGGTCGCGCAATGGACGACCTTAAACAGTCCGTTGGAGGCGCAGCGAAGATTTTTGGAATGCTCTTCGGGCCGATCGTCACCGCTTTCGCCGGAGGACAGATTCTCTCGAACTTCTCTCAGATGGGCGAGGAGCTGTCCATCCTGAGTGAACGCACCGGTGTGTCGGTCGAGAAAATCGATGCTTGGGCCAAAGCCAACCGTGATGCGGGCGGGAGCGCCGACGCATTCAAGGGCGCTTTGGAATCCTGGACGGTCGAGCAGGGGCGTTCTGCGGACGAATTCTTCCGGCTGGGCGAATCCGTCAAGGGGATGAACGACACCCAGGCGTCCTACTTTCTGCAGTCCATGGGGCTCTCGCAAGAGGCTGCGGCAGTCTTCACAAAGTTCAAGGACACTGCCGACGAGGCTGCGGCTTCGTATGCGGGCGTCGCCATGACGAAGGAGCAGGCCGAGCGTGCGCGAGAGATGAACATTCTTTGGCGACGCTTTACGGATCAGGTGCAGGCGCTCGGCAACATGCTGGCCGTCACTGTTCTTCCGGTCGTCAATGCTGTACTTGATGTGTTGGGCGAAGGAATGGCCTTCCTCAACCGCCACGGTCGAGCCGTGAAAATGGTTCTTGCCGCCGTGGCGGCTTTGATCGGAGGAGCCTATCTAAAGAGCGTCCTGGGGGCTGTAGGCGGATTCTCGCAACTCTTTGCGACGCTCAAGTCCGGCGGCGGGATTGTCGCTCTGGTTGCAAAGGGATTTGCAGCGCTCAAAGCCGCCATTCTTGCAAATCCGTTGGTGGCCGTCATCGCCGCGGTCACGGCGTTGGTGGCGGTCTTTGAGGATCTCTTCGCCTTCCTGAAAGGCGAAGGAAGCGCCTTTGCGGGTCTCCTTCACTGGCTAGGTCTCACAGACAAACAGATCCTCGCGGTTCGAAAAGGGATCCTCGATTTCTTCGAGTTCCTCGGAGGTATTCTGGACAAGGTCGTCGCGGTCTTCGAGACGGCTGGCGAAATCGTCATACGATTCGGTCGCGGCATTTCACGTCTCTGGGAATCCTTCGACATGGGCAAGGCCGTGGAGGCCGTCAAAGAGGGACTAGCCGCGATCGGAGAGTTCTTTGCGAACCTCGGGAAAAAGGTCGGTGACGCTCTTTCTTCAGCGCTTGCATCGGTCATGTCGTTCGGACAATCCGTCAAGGACGCGATCGTCACGGGCGTATCCGACGCGCTTGCGTGGATGCGGGAGGTATTTCTCGCGTTTTTTGGCAAGGTTGGGGAATGGGTTGCCTCGGCCCTTGACGTCGGGGGAAAGATCAAGGAAAAGGTCGGCAGTGCCGTGGATTCCGTTGCATCGTTCTTCGGTTTCGGCGACGAAGAACATGAATCCAAAAATTCGGGAACACCACAGAGCGCGGCACCGGCAGCGAAGGGTAAGAAACCCTATCGCTACTTCGACTACATGAGAGGAAAGTTCGTCGGTAAAGACGGGCAACTCTACTCGGCAGACGAGGTCCACGGGGCTTCTCCGGTTCCTCGGTCGGAGGTCGAACTTCCGCCGGGGCTCCAGGCGATTTTCGGAAACGTCTCGTCCGGCCCCGCTGCGGCAGGCGTGATCACGACGCAATCCGCGTCCAAGGGAAGCAAGGGCGTCGAAAACAACATGCAGATCACGGTGGAAAACAACATCCAGACGTCGGCGGATCCGCAGGCGGTCGGGGAAGCCGTCGGAAAGTCGATGGACTCCGCATTCGCCAAACGGAACCGCATGCTCGTGAACGCTCAGACTGGCGTCGTTCAGAAGGGGTAATCCATGACATCAAAGGACGTGTGGGCGATCCTCAAGAGCGACGGTCGCCAAATCTGCGACTACACGGGGCTCGACGATTTTCAGGACAACTCCGCCGCGACCGTTCCGACGGAACCTCAGGAGAACGGGCAAATCTACGCCTACGACAAGGTCACAAATCCGATCGAAGTAGGCGTATCCGTTCTTTTCCATGGGGATTTCACTCTGCAGCAGGAAGCACTTTCAGCCATTGAAGCGGCCCGAAGCGGAACGGAGTTGTTCACCATTGTCACTCCCGCTCGGGTCTACTCTCGGATGGCGCTCATTTCTTACAGCATCACGCGTTCCAGCACGAACGGGGCAAATTCGCTCTCGGTCGACTGCCGATTCCAGGAAATCCGAAACGCGACGATTCGCTCGCAAACGGCCGTTTGGTCCCCAAAGAATCCGACGTCTTCGGATGTGGTGAATACGGGGCAGAAGAGTCTCCTCGGTGATTTGATCGGCTCGTATTCCGTCTCCAACGTGCCCGGGCAGAACGGAGGTTGAGAATGCAGAGAGTTCCTTTGCAAAAGATCCCCGCGCAACAGTTTTCGATCGTTCTGGACGGACAGAACTGCGTGGTCACGCTTCGGCAGTTGGGCGGTGCGCTCTTCATGGACCTCGAAGTGAACGGAGAGCGGGTCGTCTCCGGCCACATCTGCCAGAACTGCGAGCCGATCCCAGTGTGGTCGACGACGCTCTTCAGCGGTCGCCTACTTTTCAACGACACGTTCGGGAAAGAACATCCTCGCTATGGCGAGCTCGGCGAACGATTCGAGCTTCTTTTCCTCACGGAGGACGAATGGCAGGAACTTATGAGCTGAAGGACATTCAGGTTGTGATCACGCTCGACGAGGGCGGGGCGAACAATCAGTACGTCTTTCAAGGCTTTGGTACGAAGGCCGCCATCGCCAAGCAGGGCGGAGTGGACTTCGCTTCGGCACAGGTCGAGCTCTACGGGCTTTCTCTCGAGAAGATGGGACAGCTGACGATGCTCGCTTTCAAGGCACTCAATCGTCGCTCCAATTTGATTGAGATCCTTGCCGGCGAGAAAGGCACGCAATTGCTGAGCGTCTTCAAGGGGCAGGTCTTCGTGGCCTATGCAGACCTCAATGGCTCGAGCCCCGTGCTCAAGATCGAGGCGAAGACGGCTGCATACCCGATCCTAAAGCCAACTCCGCAGATCGCGGTAAGCGGGACGCAGAGCGTCGAGCAACTGGCTCAGTCCTTCGCGGACGAAGCGGGCATGACGCTCAAGAACGAAGGCGTTGCGGGCGTGGTCTCCGACTGCGTCTTCACGGGCGACCCGATCACGAAGCTTCGACAGCTATCCGACATGGTCGGTGTCGACATGATTCCCGACGACGGGCAAATCGTGCTTCTCCCGCACGGAGAATCGCGAGCACCCGAAGGCTCTATCCCCGTCATCAACGCAGAGAGCGGAATGATTGGCTACCCGACCTTCACCAACACGGGGATCCAGGGAGCAACGTTCTTTCGGCCTGATCTACGAATCGGAGCCTCGGTTCGAGTCGAGTCCATCGTGCCGCACGCGACGGGTACGTGGAAGATCGTGCAGCTTTCGCATGAACTGTCCGCCAACATGCCGTCGTCTTCGTCGTGGCGAACAACCTTTGCGGCGATGTGGTTGGGAGAATGAGCATGAGTGAGGAATTTCGGCAGAACGTCGGGGAGTTCACCGCCTCGAGCGAATACAACGCGTTGCACTTCGTCATCACGTCGATCATCAAAGGCCTCGTCAACACGGCGATTCCAGTGAGAGTCGACAAGATTGAGCGTCCCGCAGCCGGGGGCGGTGCCGGATATCTGTCCGCGACGCCGCTTGTGAAAATGCGAAGCGCTGCGGGCGATGCGCTCGAGAGCGTGAGCATTCCGAAGCTTCGGTGGTTTCGACTGCGGCACGGCTCCGCGGCGATCGTCATCGATCCGAAGCCGGGTGACATTGGCCTTGCCGTCTTTGCTCAGCAGGACGTGAGCACGCTCAACGGCGGGAGCGATCCCGTACAGCCTGGGAGCTTTCGTGCTTACGACATGTCGGACGGTTTTTACATCGGCGGCTTCTGGGGTCCGCCGCCCACGACATTCGTTCATCTCGAAGACACGGGCGACATCGTGATCACGGCGCCGCAGACAGTGACCGTCAACACGACGACGGCCGTAGTGAACGCCTCGGGAAGCACGACGATTGACTCTCCGACCGTGACGATCACCGGCGACACGACCATTCAGAAGACTTTAACCGTTCAAGGCCACATCACGGGCATGGGCGGCATGGCTGTGAGCGGTGGCGGCGGTGCCAGCGTTACGGGCTCCGTCACAGTGTCGGACGACGTTACGGCAAGCGGCATCAGTCTCAAGAGTCACACGCACAGCGGCGTACAGCCGGGCGGTGGGAACACGGGACAACCGCAGTAAATCCTTTTGGAGACTTCTATGGCTCACACGGCCTACACGGCGGCTCTGTCGGACGACTGGGACATCGAGCTCGACGACAACGGCGACATTCGGATGCTCAGAGAGGCGGAAGCCATCTCGCAGAACGTCTGCAACGAGGGGCGGCTTTTTACGGAAGATGCGTACTTTCGGTATGAGGAGGGAATCCCCTGGTTCACAGATCAGATCGCTCAGCCCGTGAAAGAGGCCGTGACAGCATCGCATTTGCGACAGGCGGCCTTGAGCGTACCAGGCGTGCTCTCCGTCGAGTCGGTCACGCTCGAGGCAGTTGATCCGACGACCAGAGTGTTGAAGGCAAAGATGGAAATTACTTGTGAAGGAGGCACTCATGTCAGGGCCGAGCTTTGACCAGAACAACGGCGTGACGGTGCCGACCACGAAAGAGCTCCGCGAAGAGGTTGAGACGGGATTTCAGGATGCGTTTCGGGTTCGTGAGTCCGATCCCGTTCTGAACACTGATCCTACTTCTCCGATGGGGCAGGTCGTGGACCTCATGGTCGGAGAGTTGGAGGCGAAGAACGCCGAGTTGGCTTTCTTGGCGAACCAGTTGAACCCCCGCACGGCACGAGGAATGTTTCTCGACGCTCTGGCCGCTCTCTACGGTCTTGAGCGAAAGGTTTCAGAGCCTACGGTCGTCGTATGCACCTGCACAGGGTTGGCCGGAACGGTCATCCCTTTCGGTGCAATCGTGCAGGACTCTGCAGGGAACAAGTATCGACAAAGTCGTGCTGGCGGCGTCACGATCGGCGTGGGCGGCACGGTCGAAACCGAGTTCTCTGCGGTCGAGCACGGGGAAATCGAGGTCTCGGCAGGGTCCATCACGCAGATCATTACGGTCGTGGCTGGATGGGACTCTGTGTCGAACGCTTCGGCTGGCATCACGGGCCGAGATGTTGAGCCGGACGGCGAACTGCTCAACCGTATGATTCAGTCCTACGCCATCAACGCCAACGGAACCGTTGAAAACATTCAAGCGAATCTCGCGGAACTCGACGGCGTGCTCGACGTGGTGGTCCTTGAGAACTACACCAACGAGAAGCAGACGCAGTACGACGTCGAGCTCGACGCGCATTCAATTGCTGTGTGCATCGTCGGTGGGGAAGATGCCGACATCGCTCGGACTATCTTCGAACGAAAGAGCGGCGGGTGCGGGACCAACGGCGAGACCGAAGTTACGCACGTCGACACGGAGCACTACAACGCGAAATACGTGTATCGCATCATCCGCCCGACGACGGACGACTTTCACGTGCAGGTCACCTTTTTCGAAGAGGACATGAACGAAGAGACGAAGACGGCTGTGCAAAACGCCGTCGTCTCTGACTTTCTCGGAGAGCTCACCAATCCCCGCGTCAAGTTGGCAACGACGGTCTATGCGTCCCGCTTCTACCGATGCATCCAGGCCGTCACGGATTCACCGATCAAAGAGATTTTGATCGGGGTCGGTGACGATCCGCTCGGAACTTCGGTCGACATCCCCGCCAACGTTTCGCCGGCTCTGACAGCGTCTCAGGTGGAACTCGTTTTCGGAGGCTGATATGCCGAGCTTTCAGACGTGGCAAGACTTTCTGCAGGTCGATGATGTTCGGGAAATGTCAAACGTTCTGGACAAGACGTCGACCGTCCTGCAGAGCCAGTACGCGGCTTCGAAGCGCATCGGGAACCTCGGAAAGTTCTTCCAGAAGGAGATCGATGCGACGGAAAACATCGAACTCCTGAAGGAAGAGGTCGCCGACATGGAGAGCGCCGCCGGCGTTTTCTTGGACTGGTGGGGCGAGCGAGTCGGCGTCACGCGGTACATCAAGGTGAATGGAGAATACGTCCGTCTTGACGACGACTACTACCGATTCCTCCTCTTCTACCGGGCGCGATGCAACTTGTCCGACTCGACGTGCGCGACGATGAACCGAATGCTCTCACAGCTGACGAGCGAACGGATCTTCGTTGTTGATTACCAAGACATGACCTTGCAGAGCATCGTGATCATCGGATCCATCTCGGATCTCATGGCAACGATCCTGCAGACCTACGGTCTTTTGAACCGTCCCGCCGGAGTCATGACGAACTTCATCATCATCTACCCCGACGAACAAATTTTCGGTTTTGAAGGAAGCGAGCTTCAGCCGTTCGATCAAGGTGTGTTCAATCCTGGGCGAACAATCGGGATGTAACGAAAGAATGGAATCTCCGACGAAGGAAGCAATCATCATCCGATGGGCGTTTTGCCTATTTCTCACTTCACTGTGTGCGGTAGGCGCTATCGCCGCTTGGGTCTGGCTTTTTCGATTTTTGACGGTGTGAATTCATGAGCAATTACCCGCAGTTTTTTCTCAAGACGCCGATCGCAGTCGACGGCGACAAGACGATCCCTCCCGCCACGGCCCAGGAAGCCGGAACGGGGCGACTCTCACAAGAAGACGGATGGGGACGATTCAACTCTCTCCCGATCGGGGAGGGGGGTATTCCGCCGAAGCGAGAGGATTTTAACGGCGCTTTTTTCCTGCTGTCGCAACTACTTTTGTGGTATCAGCAAGGCGGCGTCATGCAGTATTCTGTCGACTTCGATTACGAAGTTGGGAACGAGGTCTTTCACTCGGGGACGAAGTACCGCTGCCTTGTGGCGAACGGGCCGTCGTCTTCTCTCGTTGCTCCTGGCTCCGACAAGACAGTGTGGAAGAACCTCGATGCACCGTCTGTCATTGCCGGGCAGGTCACGCCGTTTTACAACTGCAAGTTGGGCGGGTCGGACGGTCGACGTCTGATCCCCTGGGGCGAGAGCGTTGCGGACGAGCGTTACATCATCTGTGACGGCGGTTCCGACGGTCTCGGCGGAAACGTCCCGAATCTCATCGATCGGTTCGTTCTTCCGTCGACGGTTGAAAATGCAGGCAAGACCGGAGGCTCCGAATCGGCACAAACCTCGGAAGTCAAGATTGCCGGGACGGTCGGAGAAACTGTTCTTACGTTGGAGCAGATTCCAAGCCATTCGCACAGCGGGACGACCACTTCTGCGGGGTCACACACCCATTCGCGCGGGTCCATGAACATTCAGGGATCCTGGCTCGGGACAGAAGATGCGGGAAACAACACCAGCGGCGCAATTTACAGTGCCGGACGAACCGGCGCGTCGGAAACCCATCACGGGAATTCCGGCAACAACATGCAGTTCGATGCCTCTCGCAACTGGAGTGGGGAAACCTCTTCTGCGGGAGGTCATACACATGACTTTTCTCTGGGAAATGCAGGGGGCGGGCTCGGCCACACGCACTCCCTCACGGGTGCCTCGCACGCACACTCTGTTTCGATCCCGAAGCCACTATTTTTCCAACTCGCCTTTTTCGTGAAGATCCCTGAATGAGGTCATTCTGGCAATTTGACGAAGAAAGCCAAGCGGTAGAAGGGCGGGAGCGGGATCGTGACGCCGTGGGAGTGGGACGCTCCTGTCAACGTGTGGGAGTGCCCGAGTCCTCCGCCAGTTGTGCCGAGGGAGAAATCGTGCGTGTGCGAGCCAGAAGAAGAAGTCTCTCCCGTCCACGATCTCGACGCATCAAACGCCAGGATGTTGTTCTCCCAATCATTCTCGTACGAGTTGTGACCCGATTCGCCCGTGTCGTAGAACGCGCCCGAAACCTCTCCACTGAACGGTGCGGGAAACTTCCCGATGATGTTCATCGTGCCTCGGGTGTGGGTGTGTGACCCCGCATCACCTTGTTTGTCCTTTGCAACCGTTGCCGCTCTTCGAATGGGCGGCTTTTTTGTACCAAGTTAAGTTGAGGGGCAGAATCATGCCTTCAAAAGAGTTTCAGTTTCACTACGTGGTTGCTCCGACTGGTGAGCTTTCCGGTCACAGCTTCATGGTGCAGACCGAAGACGCGATCAACGCGATCGGTCAGTACGCCTTCGAATCGACGGCGGATGCGTCCGAAGCATTGAGAATCGCTCAGCAGGCTCAGGCGACGGCCGAAACGGCATCGAACAACGCTTCAAGTGCCGTCACGACCGCGAACTCCGCTCTGACGCAAGTTCGAACGCTTCAAACGACGGTCGAATCTTGGAACAGCCGCATCCAGACGGCCGAGTCGAATGCCGCGACGGCCGTGTCCACGGCAAATGCTGCCGTTGCCACTGCCGGGGAAGCGGTCAACACGGCGAACTCCGCGCTCACAAACTCCACGAGTGCTGTGAGCACCGCAAACTCTGCGCTTGAAACTTCCAATGCGGCCTCTCTGTCGGCAACTCAGGCCGTTCAGACGGCGAACACTGCAAACGATACGGCTCAGAATGCTTTGAATGTCGCTCAGCAAGCGCGCATCGATGCAGAAGCTGATATTGCCACCATGCAACAACTCGTCCAGGAAGCGACGGATCAGGCAACTGCATCGAAGTCCTCGGCCCAAGATTCTGCGCAGTCGGCTTCGCAGTCGTCCGACTATTCCGATCTCTCCAAGCAGTGGGCGACCAAGACGGAAAACACCGCAGCCGAGGGAGAACCCGACGACTTCACAGTTGATGGGGAAGAGTATTCCTCCAAGTGGTACGCGCTGTTGTCGAAGGATTGGGCGACCAAAACAGACGGGATGGTTGACGGTTCCGACTATTCTGCAAAGTACTACGCTCAGCAAGCAGGAGATTCTTCGGCGTCTGCGGATATGTATGCGACGAACGCTCAGAATTCTGCTACTCAAGCGGCAAACTCCGCAACGCAAGCGAAGAATTCGGAGGACGCGGCGAAAACCAGCGAGACAAACGCCAAGACTTCAGAAACCAACGCCAAAACGTCAGAGACGAACGCTCAAAGTTCGAAGACGGCCGCGGAAGAAGCTGCGAGTGCCGCCTTAAATTCTCAGAATGCAGCAGCTACGTCGGCAAGTCAGGCTCAGTCTCAGGCAAGTGCGGCGGCAGGATCGGCGTCTGCGGCGGCAACTTCTGCTAGTCAGGCCTCTACGTCACAGCAACAAGCGGCGACTTCCGAGACGAACGCGGCTTCTTCCGCCACGCTTGCATCGCAGTGGGCCACCAAGACCGACGGCACGGTTGATGACTCAGAGTATTCGGCGAAGTACTACGCTCAGCAATCTCAGACGTCCGCGACCGCCGCGGCAAGTTCGGCCTCTGCGGCGAGTGGATCGGCGAGTGCCGCCTCCGGGAGTGCTACGGCCGCACAAGGTTCTGCCACTGCCGCCGAACAGGCGAAGACTGCGGCCGAAACCGCTCGCGATCAGGCGCAGGAAGCGGCTTCCGCCAATGCTCATGCGGTGACGTACGACGCGCAGACGTTGACCGCCGAACAGCAAACGCAGGCTCGCGCGAACATTGGAGCGGCGGGAGATGCAGAAATCTCCGAAGCTGTCACGCAGTTGACAGAGGACATCAATGGGAAGGTTGGCAAGACTGGCAATGAGACGATCAACGGTACGAAGACGTTCGGATCCAGTCCGGTCATCCCGTCTCCCACCGCTGACACTCACGCGGCGAACAAGGCCTACGTCGACGAAGCCATGGGTAACGTTCAGGGTTGCCCCACCGGCATGATCGCTTTCTTCCATGCGACCACACCTCCCGATGGTTGGCTTCCGTGCAATGGACAGAACGTCAGCCGCACGACGTACGCGAATCTTTTCGCGATGATTGGCACGACCTACGGCAGTGGCGACGGTTCCACGACCTTCACGTTACCCAATTTGCACCATCGCTTCCTTGAGGGAACGACCACCGCTTCGGAAGTCGGCCAGCGAGTCGAAGCGGGGTTACCCAACATCACGGGAAGTTGGAACCATGGTTCTTGGCCTGATTGGGCTAAACCT
>OOAK01000416.1_pt1 | contig 42815 bp, 39 predicted proteins | sample 1671811 | NCBI WGS metagenome assembly OOAK01 (sample SAMN06348195, study PRJEB24527) | human gut metagenome | biome: human gut; feature: ankylosing spondylitis patient; material: feces | host: Homo sapiens | place: China | collected 2015-10 | reverse complement strand
ATTCGTCATTTTGCAAACTCAACATTACAAATCGCGGCAAATTTAATCATTATTTATGAACTACGAAGCATTCCCCCAACTTTTTCTACCTAATAAATTGTTATTTTTTGTGTTTTCGTTATCGCACACGGAAAAGATATGTCTACCATTTGATATTTTTCGAGAATAGCAAATAGACATCCTAAACAAAAAATCCATTCATAAAGACCGCAGGCGGGAAACTTTTTCCCGCCTGCCACTTTTACTTTATCTGTTTTTTCACCGTTCTCCTCTCTCCTCCTCTTTTCTTCTCCTGTACTGAAAATACATTCTCCTCCATTCATCCCAGATAGCTCCGGCTTCCTCTTCATTGAAGGCATCCAGACAGCACTCCACCACTTTTACGTAATCACTCAATGGGCGTTTTGCCCCTTTTTTAAATCATTAAAAGTAGAGTGGCCGATGTGTACTTTCTTACATATTTCTCCATTTTTCAAATCCGCACGCTTTCGCAACTTTTCAGTGTATGCTCCTAAAATCAGGTAACAACCGACTTCGTTTTCCATTCCTTTTTATTGTTAAAATTAAACTATATTGATTAATAATCTCCACTTTCATCCCAACATGTCGGGACGATGTCTATTTTGCATTTACTAATTTTACGCCGTGTTTTGAAACATATTTATGTATTTTCCACAAAAGTAAAGTTTTTAATTCATTACAACAAAAAATTATGTCCAACAATTACAGAATGTCCTATTTTATGCCACCTATCGCTCCTATCAAAGACAAACAAGGCCGACTGATGGCTCCTCCCACACTTATCCCCTTCTGCGAAGTCTCCATCGAACAAGTTTTCCAAATGATTACTTGCAACGAGAACCTCAAAGCCCTGACCGAACAAGTGCGCAACTCCAAAGATTTACGAGCCGCCAAAGCGTCATTACTACCGTATGTGACCCCCTGCGGCACATTCACGCGCCGTAGCAGCAAGGATTTTGTCTCCCCGTCTCACCTGGTGATAGTCGATGTGGACGGTCTCCACTCTTATCAGGAAGCAGTGGAAATGCGACGTATGCTCTATGACGATCCTCTCCTACAACCTGTACTCACCTTTATCAGTCCCAGCGGACTGGGTGTAAAAGCATTTGTTCCCTGCCATTACTCCTCCACGATAAATGATACCAAAAATATCACAGAAAACATGAGTTGGGCGATGCGGTACGTAGAGACGGCATACAATACGATAACAGCAGTTTCTTCCAAAACAAAATCCAAAGTCGATTTCTCCGGCAAAGATCTCGTGAGATCCTGTTTCCTTAGTTACGACCCGGAAGCATTGTTCAGAACCACCAACGAATAAATTATAAATCAAAAATCATAAATCCAAATGACCGATATTGAATCTTTATGCCGTCTCACCGAAGCAGTCGAAGCGGCAGGAGCGGACATTGCTCCCACCTATCTTGAATACGTACAATTGTCATTCGCCATCGCAACGGATTGCGGTGAAGCAGGACGTGACTTTTTCCATCGCCTGTGCCGGGTGTCTCCCAAGTATCAGCGCGAACATGCCGAACGGGTATTCTCCAACGCACTCCACACCCAACGTGGAGAAGTGCACTTGGGCACCGCTTTCCACCTGGCCGAAGCGACGGGAGTAAGCATCTGCATAGAAGAAATGCCCAAACATCCCACAGGTACAAAAGGTACAGCAGGTACAGCACGCAAATTTCCCACACACACGGGCGCGTATAATAAGGTAGGGAATGACAATATCTCCGAAGAAAGAGAAGGGGAAGAAGAACTATTGCCGGGCAGTGAACCGCAACATCAATTGCCCACTTTTCCGAAAAACAACTGGCCGGAATTCTTGCAACGTATCATAAAAGCCGGGAGCAGCCCAATACAACACGACATCATGTTATTGGGAGCGCTCACTGCCCTGGGTGCCTGTATGTCGCGCCACGTGCGATGCCTATATGGCGGCAAATACCATCACCCCAGCCTCCAATGTTTCGTAGTGGCTCCTTCGGCTTTCGGCAAAGGTATCCTTTCCTACATCCGCTTACTCGTAGAACCTATCCACGACGAGATCCGCAAAGAAGTGACCATACAGATGAAAGCATACAAAAAAGAGAAAGCCGAGTATGATGCAATGGGGAAAGAACGAACCAAAAAGGAGGCCCCACAAATGCCCCCTAACAGGATGTTCCTCATTTCGGGCAACAACACCGGTACGGGTATCCTGCAAAACATCATGGACTCCGACGGAACCGGACTTATCTGCGAAGCGGAAGCGGACACTCTTTCCACCGCCATCGGATCGGACCACGGTCATTGGAGCGACACCCTGCGCAAAGCGTTCGACCACGACCGCTTGTCCTACAACCGCCGCACCGACCAGGAATACCGGGAAGTGAAGAAAAGCTATCTTTCCGTCCTGATTTCGGGTACGCCGTCGCAGGTGCAAACTTTCATTCCGACAGCAGAAGACGGATCATACTCCCGCCAATTATATTATTACATGTGCGGAATCAGTAAATGGATCAGCCAATTTATGGACAACGAGATAGATTGGGAGGAGATATTCACCGCTATGGGACTGGAATGGAAAGAAAAGTTGAGCGTGATAAAAACACACGGCATTCATACTCTGCAACTTACGGATGAACAAAAAGAAGAAATCGACACCGTCTTTTCCGACTTGTTTGAGCGCTCCAGTGTAGCTAATGGAAGGGAAATGTATAGTTTTGTGGCACGTCTGGCCGTCAATCTATGCAGAATCATGTCGGAAGTAGCTGTATTGCGTGCCCTCGAAAGCCCGCAGCCCTACGACTTCAAGACTTCTCCCACCTCTCCTTTCACACCGGACAAGGAGATTCCTGCGGACAACCGCAAAGATGACATCATCACTCGTTGGGATGTATCCATTTCACAGGAAGACTTTCATGCTGTGCTTAGTCTTGCGGAACCTCTCTACTGCCATGCCACGCATATTCTATCGTTCCTCCCCAGTACAGAAGTCAGCCATCGTCCTAATGCCGATCGTGATTATCTCTTCCAGAAACTGGGTGATGAATTTACTCGTACACAGTTATTGGAAGAAGCAGTTGCCATGGGAATTAAGGAAAACACAGCCCTCACTTGGTTGAAACGGCTCACCAAGCGCGGAATATTAGTCAGTATGAACGGTAAAGGGTTGTATGCGCGTGCGTGTGTGTATGAGTGAACCGGAAAAAGTGTACCTACTGTACCCGTTTTACTTACGGATGCAGTAGTCATTTCAATTACCACATCCGTTTTGACTGAAACAATCGTTTGTCCTGCATAAAGCATCGCTTTAGGAGGTGTAAAGCTAAGCTTTAGACATCGTAAAGCGGTGCTTTAGACACCATAAAGCGACGCTTTATTTAAGGCTCTCCCAAAGCATCCACAATCACTCTCACCTCCAATGGTGTGAATGAGCGTCGCTTTGATTCGTAGCCTAAGTCGTACAGGCGTTGCAGAAGTCCGGGACACAAGGAGATCCATTTCTTCATCTTTCGATAGGCAGCAATGTCAGTTAGTTGTGGAGAATAGAGTTGCGCCAGTTCCATGCGCCCGTAAGCACGTATTTTAAATTCACTCATGATGGATATATTTCTGATTTACTGTTACAAAAATAACAAAAAACGGCTATATAACCAACGTTTTTCCATTGAATAACCGACTATAATGACAAATAACCGACCGCTACCAGACACAACCGTGCACAGCTGATTTCCGGGAGATCCGGAGTAGTATTTTTGTATCGTCGAAAGGGAAAAGAATCCCCGGACAATATGTTTAACCCTTTAATTTATTGTTTTATGATTCGTTACAAAATTTATCAGAACCAGCAGAAGAAAGGCTTGAATGCGGGTAAGTGGTTCGCCCGTGCAGTAAGCGACGAGACGTTTGATTTGGCAAAGCTTGCCGAACACATGTCGAAGCACAATTCACCGTATTCCGGTGGTGTTATCAAAGGTGTGCTTTCGGATATGGTGGATTGCATCAAGGAATTGTTGCTAGACGGCAAGTGTGTGAAAATTGATGATCTTGCCATTTTTGGTGTGGGTATTCGCAGTAAGGCAGCCGATGCGCTGGAAGAGTTCTCGTTGGAGAAGAATATTAGCGGCATGCGTCTGAAAGCTCGTGCCACCGGTAATCTGTCAACCAATAATCTGAAACTCAACAGCCAGTTGAAGCAGCAGGCGGAATATCAGAAACCGACAACTGCCGGAGGAGGTTCTGATTCGGGTGACACCCCTGACCCGAAACCGGACGGAGGCGGCGAAGCGCCCGACCCGGCTGCTTAAAAGATCCACCACGGAGGACACGGATTTCCACAGATTATATTGAATTGGTAGTTGCTAAAGTAGTCGATTATTTATCTGTGTGAGTCTGTGTAGATCTGTGGTAAAAGAAAACTATTATTAATTTATTTAAAACCTGTTATTATGAGTAAATCATCATCTCCCCGCTCTGTATGGAGCTTAGTTCTCAAAATCGTTATTACTGTAGCCACCGCCATCGGAGGTGTGTTCGGAATACAAAGTTGCATGTAACTCCATGCGGACTATTACATTAATTATCATTCATTGCAGTGCCACGCCGGAAGGAAAGTCCCTTTCGGCGGAGGCTTGCCGACAGGATCATATCTTGCACCGTGGTTTCCGTGATATTGGCTATCATTTTTACATTACTCGTAATGGGGAGATCCACCGGGGACGTGCGTTAGAAAAGGTCGGGGCACACTGCCGTAATCATAATGCCCATTCGGTTGGTGTTTGTTATGAGGGAGGGCTGGATGCGAACGGGAAACCGAAAGATACGCGTACATTAGAGCAAAAAGGAGCTTTGCTCGCTTTGTTGAGGGAGTTGAAAAGACAGTTTCCGAAAGCGTTGATTGTGGGACACCGGGACTTGAATCCAATGAAAGGATGTCCGTGCTTTGATGCGGTGAAAGAGTATTCTCAAGTAATTTCTTGTCAAAAGTAGCTTCTTATAGATTTCCACCACAGCCTTATTGTATAAAAAAAATACCAACGATCTTCACAGACAGTTGGTATTTTTTGGAAATGCAGGGATTCATGTTTGTCACATGAATCTAGGGACCTACATTTTTTCATCTCACTGTAAATGTTCAATTATAACATAGCGTATTAAAAAGCACTTTCAGTACTTCCTATTCATTTCATCTGTTTTTCATCGTTTAACGAGCATAAGCTTTAACTTCTCACTATACCATGATTCGCACACGCTTGCGTATGTGTATGTGAAAAAGCCCGAAAAAGTGTACCTGCTATACCCGCCGTATCCGTCGCGCCCAATAAGCTCATCACGCTACACATCGTAAAAAAAAATTCAGCCATAGTCACAGAACAGTGCTTTAGAAGTCATAAACTTTTGCAGGACAGCCAAAAGCTGTCACATTATCGGGAACGTCTTTTACTACTACACTGCCTGCACCTATCATGCAGTCCTTGCCGATGTTGAGGTACTGAATCACGCACGAGCCTACACCTATCCAAGTACCCTCGCCCACATGCGTACCGCCGCTAATGTGCACACCTGGGGCGATGTGGCAATAATCCTCTATCACGCAATCGTGATCCACCGTCGCACCCGTATTCACGATACAATGCCTACCGACCACTGTATCTGCATTGATCACAGCGCCAGCCATCACCACTGTTCCCTCGCCAATCATAGCCGAAGACGAAACCACAGCCGAAGGGTGTATTGCGGTTGGGAAGCTGAGAGTTGAGGGTTGAGGAGTAAGGGAAGAAAGCCTCTCCACAATCACCTTGCGGATACGATTTATCCCGATACTCACAATTATAGGCGACAGCCCCATGGCATCATGCAACACAGGCAGACCGGCACACTCATTGACCTCCTTGTTATCGTCCACGAATGCCTCCACCTGTCCGCCATTAGCCTCAATAATTTCTTTGATCACCTTACCGTGACCACTTGCTCCAAATAAATACATAATCAATTCGTTCCATCAAAATAATCCATTGTAGCCGACTGGCCCGTAGTCGTATTAATGCCCTCGCGGAAGAGCACCTTCTTGATGGTGGTGAAGAATATCTTCACATCCATGACGAGGCCAATATGGTTGACGTAATATACATCCAGCTCGAACTTCTTCGCCCACGAGATGTTGTTGCGGCCGTTCACCTGCGCCCAACCGCTCATGCCAGGGGTCACGTCATGACGATGGTGCTGCTCCTCGCTATACAAAGGAAGATACTTTACTAGCAGCGGGCGCGGTCCGATGAAGGCCATGTCTCCCTTCAATATGTTGATAAGCTGCGGCAGTTCATCGATAGAAGTCGAGCGAATGAATTTCCCCACCTTGGTCAGGCGGTCGGCATCAGGCAACAAGTTACCTGATGCGTCTCGCTCGTCCGTCATCGTCTTGAACTTCAGTGCCTTGAAAATTTTCTCATTCTTACCCGGACGTTTTTGAGTAAAGAACACGCCCTTCCAACCATTCTTATTAGCAAAAAAAAGCAGAATGATGGTAACAAGAAATATTGGAGACAACAATGTCAATCCCACTAATGCGCCAAGAAACCCAATGGGTCTCTTAATGCATACAATATAGATTTTTTGTGATGTTGTGAGCATATTACTTTACGATAGCCTCCTTGATACAATCTACAATATAACGTACATCATCATCTGATACATAAGGACCTGCCGGCAAGCAGAAGCCGACTTTGAAGATGCCTTCCGATACGCCATTAACGTATGCTACTGCATCGGCATATACCGGTTGCTTGTGCATCGGCTTCCAGACAGGACGACACTCCACTCTCTTGCCCAGCATGAACACGCGTAATGCCTCCACATTAGCATTAGGCTGACAGTCAGTAACGGCTGAATCTACCGCCTTAATCACTCCAGCAGCACCACCAACTACAGTCTTAATGACTTCCTTGTAGGCGTTCTCCTGTCCTAGAACCTTCACATCGGGATCGATGGTAGCAGCACAGAGCCAGAAGTTGGAATCATAGCGAGGATCATCAGGCTGCTCATGGAGATGCACGCCCTTCACATCCTTCAAAAGTTCCTTATATAAATCCTGAACGTGCTTATGATGAGCAATATGATCCTTGAGAACGGTCATCTGACCACGGCCAATACCCGCACAAACATTCGACATGCGATAGTTGTAGCCAATCTCGGTATGCTGGTAGTAAGGGTAAGCATCACGTGCCTGTGTAGCGTGCCACATAATATTGTTGGCATCCTCGTCATTACGACAAATAAGTGCACCTCCACCAGAGGTAGTAATCATCTTATTTCCATTGAAAGAGAGCACACCGAAACGGCCAAAGGTACCTAACACCTGTCCATCAAATCGGCTTCCCATACCTTCTGCTGTATCCTCAATAACAGGAATATTGTATTTGTTGGCTACAGCCATAATCTTTTCACAGTCGTATGGCATACCATAGAGAGCTACAGGAATGATTGCCTTAGGATATTTGCCAGTTTTCTCCTTTCGGTCAAGAATTGCCTTTTCAAGAATTTCAGGATCCATATTCCATGTCTCTCGCTCAGAGTCAATGAACACCGGCTTTGCGCCAAGGTAAGTAATTGGATGCGAAGATGCGCAGAAGGTAAACGACTGCACACACACCTCATCTCCAGACTGTACACCACAAGCAATAAGTGCTAGATGAACGGCAGCTGTACCGGCCGAAAGGCAAACCACTTTACGATCCAGCTTTGAGCCATCCGAGCAAGCATTAGCGAAATCGGCCAGATTTTGCTCAAACACATTCACATTCGGACCCATCGGCACCACCCAGTTGGTGTCAAACGCTTCCTTCACATACTTCTGTTCCCACCCCTCGTTACTCATGTGAGCAAGGCAGAGATAAATAGTTTTTCTTTCTTCCATTGTATATTTCCATTTAATCAGTATATTTTTGCACAAAATTTCAACATCAAAGTGTGGAATAAGGCCGATCTTTCATTAGTCATAAAGACCGTGTAGTATGTTTGGCCCACACACTTTATTACATCAGAAACCGAATAGTTCAATGGGCTTTTAAGATCACACATTTGCAATGATAGCACACGATGTACAGATGTTGTTTTAATAAATCATTCAGACTATGACCTACGTTGGAATCGATGTCAGCAAGGCGACTTTTGTTGCCGCCTATTCGTCAGCCAAGACAAGCAGGACGATAACATTCAAAATTTCTATTGAGGGTTATTTTTGTCGAAACGCTCTATGATCAGCCTATAGAAGTCATAAACATCCCTTGATGTCTTCTTAGCGTTCAGCAGGTCATGCAGGTAGGTCTTTCCGTATTCTGCCATTTGCTTTGCCTCCGCAGGATTGGCTACAACCTTTTCTATCGCATCAGCAATAGATTGCGGATTGAACGGTTCGGAAAGGAAACCTGTCTTTCCTGGAATCACAATATCCGGAAATCCACCTACGTTCGATGCTATGGTAGGTACTGCCAGCATAAGTGATTCGCTTGCACCACCCAAATTCTCGGAATGTGACGGATGAACCACCATATCAAAGTCCTGATACAGGTCAGGCACATTCCTACGAGTGCCAAGGAAATGCACATTGCGCACTTTCTCCTTACCGTATGCTATAACCTCCTGCTCGTATTTCTCGGCTCCTACCCACGGGCCACCTATGAACACGAGATGTAGATTGGGGTACTTGTCCTGAATCATAGCCACGGCATCTATCAAATCCTCATGACCTTTCAGACCTCTCTTTTCACCAAGGAACTTCTTTGGCGCATACATATAGGCCACCATACCTACTATGATGTCCTTGTCAGTCAGACTAAGTTCCTCACGGAGCAAGCCCTTCTGGTACTCTCTATCCACAAGGTCACCACCATAATAAGTAAGAAACAGACGGCTGTCATCAATACCGCACTCCTTGTATTTATCCATCGACCACCGGCAGGTAGGAATCCAGAAGTCTTTCTTCTTTTGGGCTGTCCACAGGTCTGCCTTACGATAAATGGTGTGCTCTAGATGCAGAGGTCCCGGAACTTCAAACACTCTGGCAACTCTGTAGTTTCTGAGAGCTAGACGCATCAACAAGGTTGTCACTACAAAATGGCTATGTACGATGTCAGGTTTCACTTCATCCACCACCTTACAAATCTGCTTGATAGTGCCCCAGACATTCTTCACCGAGTAGTTCAGTTCATGGATATGGATACCTGCATCTTTATACTGCTGAACCAATATACCATCCACAGGCATTGCCACATGCACCTCTTCGCCCATCTGCACCAGATCGCGCATCACACGAAAAGCCCAAGTAGCACCTGTTGATGTTTTAACTAAATGTAATGATTTCATTATCAGGACTGTTTTATAAGTTCATCATAGAATGAGAGTCGTCGTTCAGTAAGAATATCATTATGGTATTTCTTCGATTCATCCCAATTCTTGTTGGCTTCGCTTTGTGCAAACTGCTTGTTCTCCACAAAACGCAACATTTTTTCAGCCAAACGATCCACATCGTTCGGCTTTACGATAGCCTCTGGACTAAGCAATTCAGGTATTCCTGCTACAGAAGAACCGATACAAGGAAGTCCGTAAGCCATAGCCTCAATCACAGCTCTTGGCAACCCTTCGGCACGAGACGCATGTACAAACAGATCGGTCTGTTCAAACTCCTTTCGTATAACATCTTGCTTTACAGCACCTACAAAACTCACATTGTCCTTCAGCCCAAGTTCCTCTGCCATCTTGATCATCGGCTGACGATATCGTCCGTCGCCAAACCAAGTCAGGAACGGATTATATCCTTTGCTCTTTACGATTGCCAATGCTTTCAGAATCACATCTGGAGCCTTGTATAACTGAGCCAATGTCCCCACTGCCAACATACGTACTTGTGCGTTTTTCTCACGGTCTACAACCTTGTGAGGTTCGGCAGAATAACAGTCATCACGAAGAATCACATTCGATGCTCCCGTTGTGAACACGCCTTCCTTCACAGGATATTTATCCTGAAGAATATGATTCGTCACATACAGAGCAGCCGAAGCGTTGTGCGTAATCTTCTGCAACTGACGCTTAGCCACCACCTGAAATATTCTGGCAAAAGGAGATTCGAAAGCCTGAGGTGAGAGCGACTCCCAAGGGTCGCCCACCACCTCCAACCCATACGGTATTCCCTTTTTCTTGAGGCACTCTGCAGCAATGGTACCGATATTTCCCGGAACTCGACAAATGTATGCATCACCAGGGTGAATGAAAGAGTTGATAATCTTCTTGATGCTACCCTTTGCTTTCAGATAAGGTACAAGTCCTATGTAATATGGCAGACCAATGACCGACACTCTCTTGTCCTCTAACTTAAAGAGATTATCACTCGAATGTTCAGATACGTTTTGGAGTCTTGCAGCCACATATACATGATCGAACTTACCAAGATATCTCTGCCATAGAGCCATAGAGAAGCCTTGTGATGTCCAGATTTCTCCATTCACTCTATCAAATCTCGATTCTGTAAAGAAATATAAATTCATACTTTTCTTGTTGTTTTTAAGAACTTTGCTGGCACGCCCGAAACGATAGTACCTTGTTCTACATCTTTAACCACAACGGAATTAGGCGCCACTATAGCGTTGTCTCCTATCACAACATCACCGATAACCTTGCATCCTGTAGCCAGTTCTACATGATTACCAATTATAGGAGCCCGTTCTACTCCAGTCTTCACACCAACAACCACACCTGAATTGACCACACAATAGTTCCCCATGCTTTCGCAGTTGATGATTACACCTCCATTGATGTGAGTTGCTCTAAACCCATAACCCACAGAATTTGGGCGACATATATTGATGTTATACTTCCCCGCCTTTCTACTCAGTTTGAGCTTATAGTAGTTGGTCATTATGGCGTGCAGGATTTTTGTAATTGGATTGCAACATTGTGAAGATGTATTGAGCCAATACTCATAGTATCGCAATACCTTCAGATAACGATATACTCTATATCCATCAGTATTGCCTATCCAATGCTTCAAAAGGCGATTTCCCCCCCCATAACATTTCACATTAACTCTCTTATCTTCAACTAAATATAGCTTTAAGTCTTCTCTATTTAATATCATGTTATCTTTTACTAAATTTCGTACAATATAGATAGATCGGTCCTGCCACAAAGAAGATTGGACGGATAAGATTGATGAAGTTATTTCGAGGAAGTGTCAGGAAGAACCAAAACAGAATTAATAAGAAAGCCATCTGGGCATAATTCCGTGTCTGAACACTCCACTCAATTTTTCCCAATATGCTGGCCATAAACCAACCCCAAAAGAAGAAAGCTATGAATCCTAAATATCCAAAGTTTGCAAATGCTTCAGCACACATCGAGAAACCGGTGCCATAATCTAATCCAAGAGAATCTGTTAGCCAGTCACTAAGATTTGCTTCTTTCTTTGCAGGGTGAATATCCCAAAAACCAAGATTAGGAATTATGGATGTGAAAGCGTAAAGATATGATTTTCCATAACGATAATCTTGCTTTTCCGGAACGAGATTTCGTGTTTTTATTAAACAAAACATCGTCCCCCCCATTTCTGCGACTGCATCAATTGCGCCATTATTTTCTAGTTTCATGGATTCCAAACTTGCACTTCTGCCACTTTCAACACGAACATTTGCCACATACGATAATACTTGCAACAATACGAATGCACCTATACAGCCCACTAGCAACCATTTTTTTGTAAGTCTCTTCACCAAATAGTTATATAGAATCACTATAAGAGCGATAAGGATTACTGCAAATGTTCGACCACCAGTAACCAAGATTACCACGATATTTACTACGAAGAAGAGAGTTATGCTTCTTCTCATTGTCTTGTGTTTTCTATATGATATATATAGGCAGATAAGCGACGGAATACAATAATCCGCAATAATACCTGACCAGTTTGATAGACCCACCTTGTCTTCTCCTTGATAAATTGCAGCATAACCACTCGTCATAGAAAGAATCATTTTTTGAACAGTTTCCATCGAATATGGTATAACTGAAACAATAAAAAGGAACCACCCAATCCTTCTTAAACTGTATGTATCATCAACGGATATTTCATCATTATAAAAAGTCTGCCTATTCGTAGAATAATAAGATGCTCCAACTTGGAAAAATGCAAGCATTATTAAAGTGAGAACTTGTGCTTCAAAAATTTCAGGAATGGTACAACCTCTAAATCCTACAAGGGTCCGTTCAGACTCAAGCCCCAAAGCCCACAAGAAAGACTGACCATAAGAAAAGATATAAAGTGTTAAGAGAAATATTATATAAGGAGAGATAAACTGATTTCCCCTCTTCACCCAGCTCATGATGCAATAAATCAGCTGCACCAATCCGAACCAGCCCATCATGCCCAACGATTGCATAGTAGGGTAATCAGTAGTATAGCCAACAATTGCATACACACCACTCATAAATATGAGTAGTGCTTTTTCTTGTCTAAACATTACCGTTATAAATTTCTACAAGTTGTTTTACTGTTGACTTCGAGTCAAAACCCGCTTTCTTAATCTGTTCAATATTGTCTGGACGCCCCCATTTCTCTTTCCACTCCTCTACGCACTTTGCCCAATTAGCAGCAGGCTCGTTGATAGATTTGAAAAGGATTGTTCCCGTAATATCAGAATCGTGCGAGATAGTATCGGATGCTACTACTGGCAGCCCTGCTGCCTGAGCCTCTACAAGTGATACAGGAAGCCCCTCAAACCAAGATGGCATCACAAAGGTATCCATTGCCTGCATCAGTCGTACTACATCCGAACGTATTCCGGTGAAAATGACAGCATCCTTAAGACCTGCTAACTCTACCTTTGTTTTCACCTCCTGCATAGTATCGCCTTCACCCACAAGGAGAAGTTTAGTCGAAGGCATTGTCTTGTGAAGTTCTGCAAGTATATCCACAAGAAAGTCTTGATTCTTCAGAGGAATGAAGCGACCTACATGACCTATTACGAAGTCGTCTGCACCAATACCAAACTCTTGACGAACCTCTGCTCTTATGGTTTTGTTGAAAGTATACTGCTCGCAATCTATTCCATTGTTCACCATCATTGCCTTTGAACGAACACCTGTATATTTGTAGAGCCAGTCAAGAGCCTTATCTGAGCATCCCAGATAGTGGGTAGCATAGGTATGTACTTTCGCCTTGTTTATGTAGTGCAGAATGGTATGCACCCAATGCAGACGGAGTGACTTTTGAATAGACGAACTATGCGAGTGGAAGATACGCACAGGAATGCCGTATTTCTTGGCATAGTAAGCTGGATCAATGGATGTCAAAGACGATATATGCTCATGAATAGCTATATAGTCATGATGCTCTCGGAAGAAATCGTCCAACGCTTTATGATATGCCTTATACCCCTTGTGACGGGCAGGCAGATGATAAATGTTTGCTCCAAATGACTTTGCCTCTTCCTCATAGTCTCCACCAGCTACCTGAGCAAGCAAAAAGTCAAACTGAATCTCATTTCTGTCGATGGAGCGATACATATTCATCACAAAGGTCTCGAGTCCTCCTCGTTTGAGACCGCCCATTATCTGTAGTACTCGTTTCATTTATTTCTTACCAATCAATTTGAAAAGGAATGTCAGCACTCGCCCCATTACGGGATTACGGTATCCTCTAGCATCGATTACTATCAATCCTTTATAGTTATTGAAAGTATGTACTCCATGGTTGTACTTGAAGGTGTTCGGATAAAAGCTGTTCACATCCTCGAAACTCCATTTGCTATCTTTCATTGTTATCTTCTGGAGAATCACGCCATGACCATAACGCAAAGTGCAATCCTGTGCAGGACGGTACAAGTGACCATCTACTGCAAATACCTCTCCTGCATTACGACCGCATAATATAGGAAACTCCACTGTAGCAACTCGCTCTGCGACTTTCAGGTTCTCTCTGTCAAAGGTGTAAATCTTTACTGATTTTGAGTTGGTATCCGGCAGCATTGTAGCGCAAAGATAAGACTTACCCGCCATCTCGAAGATGGTAGCATCAGCAAATGGTTCTTCTGCCAGATGATGAAGAGGTGTCAGTTTGCGAGTCGTATCATCATATTCATAAACAGTAGAGCAACCAGATGCAGAGTTCTCGGGTATCAGATACACTTTGCCATTTTGACGAATAATGAATGGAAAAGACAGATGTGTAGGCAGATCAAGAATAATCTCAAAACCTTTCTCTTCAAAAGTCTTGTAGTCTATCACTACACGTGCTATACGTCCACGACGAATATCGTAACAGTATTCCTCAGCAAGGATAATTATCTCACTCTCCGTAACATCGAGGATGAACGGATCTGCGAACCAACGGTCGTTGATGCGCTTCTTCACCCAATGGATCTTAGGATTCTTGTTCTTGAGAGTATCTGCGAGTCCCTCCTCTATGAATCCCAAATTCCAAAAGTTATGTCGTAATTCGCGAAGTTTCATTTATGTATCTTGTTTGTAATTTGGTCTAAAAGACAAGCAAACAATGGCCTCTTGTCAATCTTGTTATAGAGGAACTTGCATTGTGCTCCTCTCAACTCTTTTAGCCACTGAGTAAAGCCCACATTTCTCCTGATAACATGTGAGAAGTCTTTATTCTCGACCATTGATGTGATTTCAGAAATTTGTTTTGGCTCTAACTTATTACCCAAAACTGAATCAACATACATAGCAGGAAGATTGACTCCCGCTACTGCCATAGAATAGCAGGTAGCATCATTTCGCAGGTTGAGTTCGATGAACACATAGTCTTTTCCGTTAAACATCGCCTCAACTCCAAATAAGCCCACGTAGCCTATCTTCCGCAACATAGTTGCCGAATAAGCTGCAAGTTGTTCCGTTGTAGTATTATGCTTCTTGACGCTCGAATATGTTGTTCCTCCCAAGAATTCGCGATGCTTCAGAATATAACCCGGAACAAAGATTTCGTCTTTGGTAATAAGTCCTGGTAGCACAATCTCATGCTCATTTTTTATCAACTCCTGGACTTGAAGCATAACTCCATCGGGAACTGAAATTACAACATCCTGAAGTTCTTTTGTGTTGTTGCAATGCCATATACGCTTTCCACCTACATAGCTTTGCAATGGCTTGACTATACACGGGAAAGTTGAGAAATCGCCAACACTATCCTTATTCGTATAACAAGCAGAAATAGGTGTTGCAAAGCCTACTTCCTTAGCTAGTTCAACCTGCCTTTGCTTATCCATGAAAGCAGTCAAGACACCGTCTGCACCTGCATTAAAGAAATCATAATACAGATGCACCTCCTCATAATGCATATCAAATACTTGTGACACGCCATCCGCACAACTGATAATAATCGGCTTGTCTTGCCCTTTGTTGTTCATTGCCCACTGATACAAAACATCAGCATCTTTTAGGAATGTAACATTTTTTACATATTTTGACTTGGAAACAAAGCTTTTTACACACCCTACGATGACAAGTTCTATCTGTCCGAAAGCTTCACCAATACAACGCACTACACTCAATGTGTTATGATGTGAAGCGCCAATAATTATGATCCTTCTCATTTATAGTTTTCGCTTCTCTTAATTTTCAGTTTTCTCAATATCGGGTTTATAAATTGAACAAAGAATGGCTTCATATCTCCCGAATGGCTCATTAAGAAACCATTTGACTTTCGAATTTCTTTCAACCATGTCCAAACAGAAATATCACCACACACAACAGAAGCAAAATGATGCATCTCCCAAATATAATAACCAGGGTGATATTCTGTCTGCTTTGTCAATGGCAAACCGAGAAGATCTTCTACGTGATTCAATGGAAGATTAGCTCCATATTTTGTAACAAAAGCCTCTGCACCATCATTTCGCAGGTTTATCTCTGTAAAATAAAATTTGTCATCATCCTTACAATGCATCATCTCTACAAAGAATAAGCCAACATAACCAGCTGCAGATACTAAATTCTCAATACTTTTTTTAATCGGTCCATCTTCCAATGACTGCATGTTTGCCAAACACTCCAAGCCCACATGTTTTGGATAGAGAGTCAGTTTGTTTTCTATAGCAGGAATTAAACAAATTCCTGTTGACAGCCTACAGCCTAAGATGCTGATTTCGTAATCACGCTTAATATATTGCTGAAGTAGCACCTTCTTTGTATAGTCAAGAGAGTTGAGATTCTTTTCAAGTTCCTCTTGCGAGCAGCACACTCGAATATCACTCTTAGCGCCTTCGCAACTTACCAATGGCTTAATAAGACAAGGATAAGTTACATCATCTGGAATTTGCTTTGTATCGTTCAGATTCCAAGACTTAGGTACATTGAAACCTGCATTGATAGCCATACGTACTTGATTCTCTTTCTTCGCAAGATAATCAAGGGTATAATTTATTGCATATTCAAATAAGAAACGATCCTTAAGTTTTTCCTTGTTTCTTTCGAGAGTGAGAGCAGCCATATCGCAAGTAGCAATAATTGGCATTCTCTCTTGAGTATTGAAATTAGCTTCTACAAGCTTATCAATACATGCCTGTGCATCCTTTGCAGATATAACACGCTCTACATATTTACTACTCTTTACAAAATCATTCTTGAAGCCATATACAAGACCTATAGATCTATAACCCGCTTTACCTAACGACTGGATTACTCCAACGCTATTGGTATGGTCATTGCCAAAGACAATTACTTTCTTCATTTTCTATCTGACTTATCGAAGCCAGATAGTAAATACTACCTGAGCTTCTTTTTTATAACTGCCGGATTACCTGCTACCAATACGCCAGAAGGCACATCTTTGGTAACAACATAACCTACTGCGATAATACTAAAATTTCCAACCTTTATTCCTGGAAGCATTGTGGTATTAGCTTCTACCCATACGTTGTCACCTATTTATCACAGGAGTCAACATTTTGGGAATAGATATCAGGGAATACCTTCTAATATCTAGTCAACTTTGACAACTTTATCTAATATTTCGGTTATCTGTTTTTAACAAATTGATTATTAGTTTTCTTTCATAAGCATTTAACCCTATACAAAACATTATTGCCAAAACTACTGCCATAGAAATTATTAAGCAAAAGAGACGATAATATAATCCGCTGTATGCCATACATAAGGAATAACCACCAATCGTAATAATAACTGAAATGGCGCAAGGGATAATTGTTCTCTTTAGATATGCTCTAATTGGTAAATGAGCATCCTCTTTTGCTATTGCAATAATTGCCACATAATTTATCACTTCAAATATTATCAATGTCCAGAAGACAACATAAGGTTCACAACCCTGTCTAAGTAAGATATAAGATGCTAATAAAGGAAGTGAGAGAATTGATATTTCTGCAAGTTGATATCGTTTCAAATTGCCAACCGTCTTAAATAAGTTATTTAGTGGATAGTGTATTGAACGAATAACAGAATGCAGCATTATTATTTTCATAAATCCTATCGTATAATCAGGAACTTGACCTAACCACAATAACAATATCTCTTTGCTAAATACACATAAAGGCAATGCTATAAAGATCTGAAGAATAATATATATTTTGGATGCAAAATATATCATATCTAAAGTCCTCTCAATCTGTCCTGATGCGTATGTTTTTGTGCAGTATGGATTTATAACTGTTGTAACTGAATCCAAAGCCTTACCCAAAGCTGCATTTGCCTGATAAGCAATTGTTCTTGCAGCATTTGCAACAACTCCACAGAATGTGTTTATCAACATATTTAGACCGTTCTGAGTAATTGCAAATGCTGTATTTCCCAAAAAATTCCATCCAGCAAAAGCGCTCATGTCAATAAATATTTTCTTATCCCATACTCGTTTGAATCTACACTCCGAAAAGCGAGATCTGCAATACCAAAGATTCACCAAGAATACTATTATTGTGATTATAAATTGCAGTATGGCATACAGAATAAGTTTATCAATAGGAGAATATGCTAATGCGAAAACTATTGCAAGTCTAAGAACAGCTTCTAATACTGCAATGTATGCATAAAAATTCATCTTTTCATGCGCCAATACTAATGCATCAAAGGGGGTTGTAATCATACTAATCACAACAGATAGTAAAGAAAACTGTAAAACCCAATGAGTTGCAAATACTCGTGATGGATCAATAGACATCTTGCACTCAATGAACCAGATTCCAAGACCTTCTCCTAATACAAAAAGTGCGATACTAATTATTACATGAATCAAAATTGACATGTTGAAAATAGTGCATACCTTGTCAAATTTACCCTCTCCCATTGAGTAGTTAACAAAACGCTGAGTGGATGTTGCAAACAAACCTCGTAAAGAGGAAAACATAGCAACAACGCTACCTATTACACCATATATTCCAAAGTCATCAACTCCCAGTTGCTGCAATACAATCCTTGAAGTGTATAGAGTAATGACAGTTAAGATTACCATTCGAACATACATATATGCAGTGTTCTTTGCCAATCTTTTACCTGTTGATTCAGTCTTCATTTTTTCCCCTTTCTTTTCGATTTCCTAATACTATTGGCATGTATCTCTTTGTGAAAATTATGAGAGGATAAAAGAGGCACATAATAATTATCCCCAGTATTATACCATATATACTATTCCATTCTCCCACCAGAAAGGAGAAAATTGGTTTTACGACATTTATAATAAGCAGATTCAATCCAACAATCAAAGGGGCTCCGATGCAGAGTACTGTTAGTTGAGGCTTAATATATGAAACATATTCAATTATCATCTTACATATAGTCAATATAGAAATCGTGGTAGCGATACCGGTAAATATAAATAAGCTATAATAAGAACCATAACGCATCGTATCAATATCGCACCTACCATTAAACAGAGAAATGAAATAGGATAATACAAGAACAATGACAGTAAGCGAGACTTTCTTGTAGTTTCTGCAACATGAGCTATTCAAAAGTTGTTTGCTTTCCGTCCCTATTAAAAAGAACGGATATGCCATTATTGCTGAGTCTAACGGTATATAAGTATCAATATTATATATAGTCAGCAACCTAACTGCTACGAGACACAACACGAATTGAAATGTTTTAGATATTTTTGTCTTAGGCACTACTGCATATACTATCTTAATAATGAATAGAGCATAGAAAAGCCACATCGGTGTACATACAGGTGTAAGAGATTCTGTCGCATAACCTACCCCCAGGACTATTGCAAACATCTGAGACTTCAACAGTCCGATACTGAAAGTCCCTTTATACAATTCAAGTAATGAAAAAAAAATCAAGCATACCGCATTCAGACAAATGTATGGTATCATCAAAGTCTTAAAACTGCCTTTTATGACAGATATCCCTCTTATATAATCTTTTGCAAAGAGTCCTGATATGGCAAAAAACAACGGCATATGGAAAGAATAAATATAACAACGCAAATCATCACTAACCATATTATCATGTCCTAATACCATAAGGTATAAACCTATAACTTTTGCAAAATCAATCCAATATAAATGTTTGTTCATTTATCGCAAGGATGAATACTCATCATTTAATTTTAAAGTACCAAATTATCTGTCAATCAATAAACCGAGCTCTTCTGATATAATGTAACGAGCTGCCTCATACTGTTACAATGGTTCCAAATAAGATGAGATAGATTCTCCATCGTATCATAATTTACCTGCAGACTTCCCATCAGATTGTTTACCTGATTTGTAGCAAGCTGAAACTTGTAATCACTCAATGCTTTTCGTAGATTATCATGTATCTCCATATCCTCAAAGATTTCCAATATTTGGACTGGTAATTTGTCCTGATATTGAAGGCATTTCTCGATATATGCATCCTCCATCTGGAAGCAGTAATCAAAGTATTCAAACCAATTACCAAAGTAAGGCCCAAGAGAGTATAGCGGACCCAACTGAGGTTTAGCCGAAAGCTTCTTATTGCAATAGCTCCTAAGCTCTTCTTGGTTCAATTTGCTGGCTTCGTCATAATTTAGTTGTGAGATGTCTCTCACCATTTGCTTACCATACCAATCAAGTTGCTGTAGCCATTTCAACAAGAGTTTATCTATCGTTTTCTTGCTTCTGTAGTTTGGGATAAAGCTTGTGAAATAGTAAAAAATAACAGAGGCTATCACAGAAAGAGCTACTGCATAGAAAACATCTCCTAGTGGAACCAGCCACTGATATGGAGCCTCTATGTTCACAAGTAGCATCTTATATAACAATGTCCATACGAAGCAAGCAATCCCTAGAATTCCAGCCATGCCAGGGTACGACTTGATGAATGCTTTGAAGCGTTCCCAAAATGAGAGCGGATTAATCTTACCAATAAACATCGTATTTGGGTTTTATTGTTATCTTATTTCTCTACAATTATGCCATTCGTTATAAAATCCAGTATCAAGGAAACTTTGAAGAGTTTCGAAAGCATCAATAATGTACTTAGTTGGCTACTCCCTACATAATTGCAACACCCAAAGATTGGAGACTATGACGAAATACGATTCTTCTTATTATCGGTTTCCGTATTTGTCTCTAACAATCCTTTGATACAACTTTACACGAGGTCAGCAGTCTGTCTCGGATAAGAGCACTTCTTACCAAATATGCTGGACAGATCCTCAATTGCAGTAGGCTTGCTAATCAAAGAGGCTGCAACTTCGTATCTTGCTATAAACTCTTGTAGCTCCATTTACTACTTATCAAGTATTTCGTATTTACTATGTTTGCTCTTAAACTCCAACACAATTTCCTTCATTTTCTTCACGATGGTCATATCATCGGCAGTAAAAGAGAGTTCATAAAGTTCTTTCTCGTTCTGGAGTGCGAGTTCATAAGGATATTCACGAACAGAAGCCACCATAATCTTAGGATGAACCGTTGGCTTTGTACCTTCCTTATCAGAGAGCACTTCCTCGTAGAGTTTCTCACCATCACGAAGACCAGTAAACTCAATCTTCACATCCTTAGCACCCGAGAGGTCGATCATTCGTTGAGCAAGGTCGGCAATACGTACAGGCTCACCCATGTCGAAGACGAAAATCTCTCCCCCTTTACCCATAGTACCAGCTTCGAGCACCAGACGACATGCCTCAGGGATGAGCATGAAGAAACGGATGATGTCTTTGTGAGTGACGGTAACAGGACCACCTTTGCGAATCTGTTCCTTGAATATAGGGATAACAGAACCGTTGGAGCCAAGGACATTACCGAAACGAGTAGTCACAAATTGAGTCTCTGGTTTCTTGCCGTTGGCTGTTTCAAATTTCAAGGAACCTTCAGCAATAGCCTTATTGAGACTCTGGCAGTAGATTTCACAGATACGCTTTGAACAACCCATCACGTTGGTCGGGTTAACGGCCTTATCGGTGGAGATCATCACGAACTTCTTGGTGCCATACTTTAATGCAAGGTCAGCAATGACACGTGTACCGTGGATATTGTTCTGTACTGCCTCAGTAGGATTGTCCTCCATCATAGGCACGTGCTTATAGGCTGCGGCATGGAAGACATATTCAGGACGGTACTCAGAGAAAATCTTCTCCATACGGTCAGGTTTGCAAATGCTGGTGACGATGGTCGCTACGTGAAGGTCGCTATGATTGCGAGCCATATAGAGGCGAACGTCGTGCATTGGAGTCTCAGCCTGATCGACAAGGATAAGGTCGGCAGGTTGGAACTTAGCCACCTGACGCGCCATCTCGCTTCCGATGGAGCCAGCTGCACCCGTGATGAGAATACGTTTGTCATGAAGCATCTCGCCTATGGCATCCATATCCACCTCAATCTTCTCGCGAGGAAGAAGGTCTTCAATTTCAACCTCGTGAAGCTGTTGATGAGTCAATTCGCTCTTGCCGTCCCACTCTTCTACTCCTCGTGGCATCATCATGATCTTAATGTTGGCAGCAACGAGGGCATCGATGAGGGTGGTACGTGTAATGAAATGGTTGGTCTGGAGTGGAGATACAAGGAGGACTGCCACCTGATAGCGCTTCATGGTGGCAACGACCTTATCTTCATCAAAGTGCACCTGTTCGCCCAAGAGCCATGTACCATTGAGAGAGCGGTCAGTGGAGATAAATCCACAAAGGCGGTAGCGCTGAAGGTTCTCGTTCTTGAGACTCTTGGCGAGAGCTATTCCTCCTTGCATACATCCGTAGATGAACACCTTCTGGATGTTGGCATCACCACGGTAGGTATCGTGCAGACTTTTGACAAGCACTCGCAAACACCACATGAGCATAGTGGCCACAATGAAAAGCATGATGACACTATCGAAGCGTGGGATAAGCAGATAAGGTGCGAGTTTTGCATACACCTGTACCTGATGAAGCAGACAGGTGCCAACGCTTGCAAGAGCAGTACTGTAGGCTACGCGATGGAGGTCAACGAAGCTAGAGTAGCGCATCACACCGTTGTAAGTGTGGAAAGCAAAGAAGGAGATGATATACACTATGAGACACAAGCCGAGACCAAAGGTGACTTGCCAGAAGTATTGTGCCAACTCCAAACCTCCATGCTGGAGGTAATACACAAAGAGTCCTGATACATAGACTGCCATACAATCCATGACAAGGATGCACCAGTAGGGCAGTGCCTTGCGCGAGAAGTACCAGTTGCTGATCTTACGCAATAATTCTTTCATGTTTATATTGTTTTGTAGCAGGCAACGGATTCGATCCGCAGCATCACGCCAATTGCTTAGAGGCATTTATTCTTCAGATGTTCCGTAGTATTTCGCATACCACTGAGCAAACGCCCTCAAACCGTCACGAAGGCTAGTAGATGGTTTAAAGCCAAAATCTTGCTCCAATGGGGTGGTATCTGCATAGGTAATTGGTACATCCCCAGGCTGCATAGGTACGAGTTCCTTGTGCGCTTCGAAATCATAATCCTGTGGGAGTATATTTGCACAAATGAGTTCCTCCTGCAGGATAGTCACAAAGTCAAGAAGGTTTTCAGGTGAATTATTACCAATGTTATAAACCTTGTATGGAGGAATTGGAAGTCCATCTTCACCGTTCCGCTTCTCAGGAGCGTGCTGTATGATGCGAACTACTCCCTCCACAATATCATCCACATAAGTAAAATCACGTTTACAATTACCATAATTGAAAATCTTGATAGTTTCGCCTTTTACAAGCTTGTCGGTAAACCCGAAATACGCCATATCCGGACGACCTGCAGGGCCATAAACCGTAAAGAAACGCAAGCCTGTGGATGGAATATTGTAGAGTTTTGAGTATGCGTGAGCCATTAACTCATTACTCTTCTTCGTTGCTGCATAAAGGCTGACCGGGTTGTCAACCTTGTCATCAGTTGAATACGGAATTTTCTTGTTACTGCCATAGACTGATGATGAAGAAGCATAAACCAAGTGTTCCACCTCATGATGACGGCAGGCTTCAAGGATATTATAGAAACCGATAATATTACTTTGGATATAGGCATCGGGATTAGTGATACTGTAACGGACACCCGCCTGAGCGGCAAGATTTACGACAACAGAGATTTTGTTTTCTGAGAAGATTTTCTCTACCACATCCTTGTCGGCAATCGAGGCACGGACAAAAGTCCAGACACGGTTTAACGACTCTATTTCCTTGAGACGCTCATACTTGATATTGACATCGTAATAATCAGTAATGGAATCGATTCCGATTACCTTGATATTCCGGAAATCATGGAAAAGACGCCTGACAAGGTTACTCCCGATAAAACCGGCAGCACCTGTTACGAGCACTGTCTTGCCATCCAACTCTACATTATATGGCAACATAGTCAGTCCCTTCTAAAAATATCACGTGTATAAACCTTGTCTGCCACATCTTCCAGATTATTGTCAAAGCGGTTGGCTATGATCGCCTTGCTCTGCGCCTTAAATCCGGCAAGATCGTTAACGACCCTGCTGCCAAAAAATGTAGTCCCGTCCTCAAGCGTGGGTTCATAGATGATCACTTCCGCACCCTTCGCCTTGATACGTTTCATTATACCTTGAATGGCGGACTGACGGAAATTGTCAGAATTCGATTTCATGGTCAGACGGTATACACCGATAACGCAAGTATGTTCCTTAGATACATCCCATTGTCCGTTCCCTGTATAATAGCCTGCCTTGCGGAGTACCGCGTCGGCAATATAGTCCTTACGGGTCTTGTTTGACTCCACGATTGCGGACATCATATTCTGTGGTACATCCTGATAGTTGGCAAGGAGTTGCTTGGTATCTTTCGGCAGGCAGTAACCGCCATAACCGAATGAGGGATTATTATAATGTGTCCCGATACGGGGGTCAAGACCTACGCCCTCAATGATGGCTTTACTGTCCAATCCTTTCATTTCAGCGTATGTGTCAAGTTCATTGAAATAGCTGACACGGAGAGCCAGATAGGTGTTGGCGAAGAGCTTGACTGCTTCAGCCTCTTTCATGCCCATAAAAAGCGTGTCGATGTTTTCTTTGACAGCCCCTTCCTGCAAGAGGGCGGCAAATATTTTAGCTACTTCCTCCAACATAGTGACATCCGTGACGGACTGGATCGCCTCATTTTCTTCCGCAAACTCCGGACGGTCGATGATCTTCGGATAACCTACGATGATACGGCTCGGATAAAGGTTGTCATAAAGAGCCTTGCTTTCACGAAGGAACTCCGGTGAGAACAGCAGGTTGAACTTATTTACTCCTTTTTGGGCGTACTTTACATAAAGGTTACGGGTATACCCCACAGGAATCGTTGACTTGATGACCATTACGGCATCCGGATTCACCTCAAGCACGAGGTCGATAACCTCCTCCACACGACTCGTATCGAAATAATTCTTCACAGGGTCATAGTTTGTGGGAGCGGCTATTACCACAAAGTCGGCGTCAGCGTAGGCTGATCTCCCGTCCAAAGTGGCTACAAGGTCAAGCGGCTTTTCAGCCAGATACTTCTCGATATAATCATCCTGAATAGGAGAAACCTTACCGTTCAGTTTCTCCACCTTTTCCGGGATTACATCCACGGCAGTTACATGATGATGTTGTGATAGCAGCGTCGCTATGCTCAGTCCCACATAGCCGGTTCCGGCTACTGCGACCCGAATGTCTTTGAAATCACGCATATTATGTTTGATTTAGATTTATCAATAATAGTTTATTTTCCCCCCTGACCGGCATGTTTTTCTCCATAGCCGTAGCCATAACCATAACGCTTGCCATAGCCATAATACTTGCCGTATTTACCATAGCCATAATAATAGCCGTACTTCTTTTTCTGAAGATCCAAGCCGTTAATGGCAATACAGAGGTTAGACAGTTTGTTGTTTTCAGAAAGCTCATTAATCAAAGTAAACTCTGCCTTACGGGTATAATCGGCACGGCATACATAGACCGATAAATCAGCAGTACGACCTATCAGCAAAGTATCGGTTACCATACCCACAGGAGCGGTGTCCAAAATCACATAGTCAAAACTAGCCTTCAATATTTCGATGGCTTTTTCCAAGTCATCACGGGCCAACAGTTCCGTTGGATTGGGAGGAACAGCTCCACCGGGAAGAATAAACAGATTCTTGTTGATATCAGAAGGCTGTACCAAATCCATCAGATTAACAGTTGGATTAGTCAAAAATTGAGTAATACCATGTTCTTTTCTGGAAAGATTGAACACTTTATTTAATCCTGGTTTGCGAATGTCAAGACCTACTATCACAACCTTTTTCCCTAACAAAGAAAGACTAATAGCCAAATTAGATGATACAAAAGACTTACCTTCACCACTGATGGTAGAAGTCACCAAAATCACATTCTTGCCATTTTCAAGCATAAACTGAAGGTTAGTACGAACATTCCGGAAAGTCTCACTCATCAGATTATTCTGATTCTCAAATACAGCTATAGAACCGGACTTTTCATCTGCTAACGGAATATCACCAATGACAGGAAGCGAGGTTAACTTTTCAACATCAGCACGGCCCTCAATCTTGAATTTGGTCAATCCTATCAAATAAATGATACCTACCGGAATTCCCACTCCTAATACCAAGGCGGCAAGATAGACCATCATCCTCTTGGGAGAAACCGGATTGTCGTCTGCTAACGCTTCATCAATAATCTTGGCATTATTTGCAGTAGCTGCCAAAGTGATAGCATTCTCCTCACGTTTTTGAAGTAACATCAAATATAGCCCTGCCTTGATTTCCTGTTGACGAGCGATACTCACAAACTGACGTTCTTGAGTCGGCGCATCGTTAATACGACGAGAATAACGACTAGCCTCACGGGCTAAATCTTCTTTGGTAATCTGCAATCCTTTCAATGTAGCATCCAGCGTAGCTTGTACATTACTTCGCATCGCACGGATACTGGTATCCAAATTTATGATTGTTGGGTTATTCTCAGTTGATGTACGAAGCAAGCGTTTCCTTTCAACCAACATTTCATTATATCTGTCTATTGCACCTGCTGATGCTGCATCTTGTAACCCAATATTACTTGGCAATACTTCATATTCATTACCCTTCATATAGCGTTGCAAATCCATAACCAGATTGATTTGAGTCTGGTTTTCCACACGCTTCTTTTCATATTCCGCATTACCAGATAAGGCAATTTGTGCTTCACTACTCAGATCTGTAATTCCTGCACTACGTTTAAAATTCTCCAAATCTTGTTCCGTACTACCAAGTTCCTTTGAGATAATTCCAATACGTTCATTAATAAATTCTGCTGTTTTTTGAGCTACCTCATTTTTGTCATTATTGGCATTGATATTATACATCTCAAGTAACTTATTGATAAAATCCTTACCACGCCGAGCATTGGAATTTTTCAATGATATAACCACAACAGAAGTCATCTTCGATGTGGGAGATATTGACAGAGAATTAGTATATCTTTTCGCTACAGAAGAAGGGCTGTTGATAAAAGCCGTAATATGCCGTTCTTGCGTTACACTTTCCGGACGAACTGACGATAGTGTATCATTATTTACAAAAAAAGCAACTGTACCTTCATCTGTTGGAAACACAGCGGGTAACTTCTCAAATTGTTTCCGATATTCCTTTTCCCCCATTGTAATCTGTACATCCATCGCACCCGCAGGTTGCAAAGTCATGTTTACCTTCATCGAATGTGGAAGCTTATCCGCTTCTTGCGGAGTCAAGCTCACCACTACAGGCGAAGTACGGTAAAGTTCCCTACTGGGAAACTCATCTTCATCCTCATAAGTCACAAACAAGCCTAAATGATTGACCACCTCTCTTGCTAACGACTTAGAACGTAAAACTTCTATTTCATTATCTACATTATTTGACGAAGAAACAAAACCATCCAGTCCCATTCTTTCCAATTCAGAGGACATACTTGCACCACTGCCTTTCTTGTCATCTTTAATCAAAACAGTGGCAGAAATATTATAAACTGGTGTTGCTAGTCGTAAGTACCCCCATGCACAGACAATACAAATAACTACCGATACTACAAACCAAGGCCAATGAATCAGATAACGAAAAAGAATCTCCTGAATATTCACCTGCTCTTCTGATTGCTCACCTCGTTTTTCTCTTTTTTCCTCAATCATACGATACTACTATTTGAAGATTGTTACTAATAAACTTGCCAATGATACCAAAATAGAAGTAGCGGAGAACCACAAACTAGTACTGTTACCAATATCGGAGTTACGTGATTTTGCTTTATTAGGAGTCACATAAACAATGTCATTCTGTTGTAACCAGTAATATGGGGAAAGAATTGTCTCCGCTTTGTTTAAATCCAATGTCACAATCTCCTGTTTGCCATTAACACCCTCACGAATCAGTTTAACATTATCACGAACTCCCCAGACAGTCATATCACCTGCCATAGCAAGAGCTTCCAGCAGATTCACTTTTTCATTGCTGATCGTAAATGTACCAGGACGGGCAACTTCACCCAGTACAGAAATTTTATAATTTACCATGCGAACTGTTACGATCGGAGTCTCCTTAATATAAGGTTTTAGTTTATCCACTATCAGTTGTTCAGCCTCTTTCTTCGTTAGTCCTCCTACATTCAATTCACCCAAAACAGGAAAATTAATCTTTCCTTCATTATCCACCAAATAGGGCTGTAGGACGGGCTGAGTTGTCAACTGTGTATTTCCAGTAGCCACACTAGCAGGACTAGCTACCGTCAGATTGAAAGGAACCGCCAACTCCGGACTAGTACACGAAACCACAATAGTAAGCAGGTCTTTAGGCATTATCTTGGCGTCATACAAATTTTCCTGTTGAGCTGTCTGTTCCATAACTTCCACATCCTGCAAGTAAGGCACCTTTTTGTATGACTGACAAGATGCGAGTAGAAATATCGTAACCAGGCAGGTAAACACATTACGTCCCATACCTTGTACATTCATATACATGTAAAATGGTTTATTCATAAAATCTTCCAGTTTATTATTCTTTATCTAAAACTTCAAATCGCGGAGAATTTTTTGATTTGAACTCCGGAACTATTTTCTTCATCAACCGCACGGTATCCATGATCTTTACCGCACGCGACAACTTTTCAAACTCTGCATAAGTATCAAGAATATCAGCATATTCATACCGACGAACTTTGGCGATCATGATTTTCTTATTCTCTGTTGGGATCGTATTTTCTTTATCGCTCAATACCTCTTCATAAAGCTTCTCACCCGGACGTAATCCCGTGAATTCTATTTTGATGTCTTCACCCGGACGATAGCCAGCCAATTCGATCATACGAGTCGCTAGATCAACGATCTTGACTGCTTTTCCCATCTCAAAGACAAAGATCTCATTGCCCTCACCCATTGTGGCGGCCTCCATTACCAAACGGCAAGCTTCGGGAATGGTCATGAAGAAACGAATAATATCGGGGTGAGTAACAGTCACCGGCCCACCATTCTCTATCTGTTCTTTAAAACGAGGAATAACAGAACCGTTACTACCCAATACATTACCAAAGCGTGTCGTGATAAATTTTGTATGACCTTTCACTTTTCCTTCACGGATAGCACATCCCAGACTTTGAACATAGATTTCTGCCAAACGTTTGGAACAACCCATTACATTAGTAGGATTTACAGCTTTATCCGTAGACACCATAATCATTTTTTCTGCATCATATTCCACAGCCATGTCAGCCACCTGACGAGAACCGGTCACATTGACAAGCACAGCCTCACAAGGATTTTCTTCCATCAATGGTACATGTTTGTAAGCAGCAGCGTGAAAGACGATTTGAGGATGATAAAGATCAAACACCATACGAACTCGCTCTTTCACACGCACATCACCAATCACCGGAACAAAATCAATATTCGGATATTTTTTCTCAAACTCAAGACGGACATTATGCAAAGGTGTTTCTGCAGAGTCGAACATGATAAGTTTCTGAATTCCCATCTGCACTAATTGACGGCAAAGTTCACTGCCAATACTGCCTGCCGCACCAGTCACCAACACCACTTTTCCCCTGAATTCTTCTGCAACTTGACGAAGGTTGATATTAATTTCGGCACGGCCCAGCAAATCCTCAATCTTAATAGGACGTACCCACTGATGAAATTTTCCATCAGAATCCGCCTCACTGATAGTAGGAGCTATCAATGTTTTAAGTTCATTATTTTTACAATATTCCAGAAGGCGTTTTTCTTCCAGACGGGTATCTTCATAACGGGCAAACAGAATCCCCTTAATTCCGCGCTTCCGCATGATATAATCAACATCCGATTCATTTTCAAAGTAATAAACGGGAAGATCTGCCAATCGGCGTCGGCTGTTATTTTTACCATATACATAAAAACCGGCTACCTTATAATGTGCACTATCCCTAAGACGTAACTTCAGGGCTACACTCTCTTCATTAGTACCATAAATAAGAATACGGGTGTTCTTTTTATTCACCCAATCCAATAAGAAATCATAGATGATTATCAATGATACGCGGAAAGTTGTCAAAGTCACTAAGGTCAACAAACCGTCAAATAGAAGATAAGATATTTTATAATTATATGGCAATTGGGTCTCATATATAAATTCGAAAGAAACGATTGCCAAACAAGCTATTTTAAATAATACAGCACACATGATACGCCAAAGTTCACGTGCCTGTGAAAAACGAATCGTATTACGATAAGTATGGAATAATAAAGAGCCAGCAACACTTGCCACCAAAGAAACGCAAGCAAATTTACAAAGCATCCAGTCGGTCATTGGAACATGCGCCATATAATGAATTACCGCATAAGCAACCAATGAACATAATACAGAAATTGCCGTGTCAATACCTAAAATAGACCAATAACTGAAATAATTTTTGCGGGCATATTGCACTATGCCTTTCAATGTCTTTTCCATTATAGTATAAATGAATAAAATAATATTTCGAAATTTGATTTATCTGATTGATTATATCAGCACAAAGGCAATGAACAGGATTTCAATGTGAGTGTCACCACACCAAGATTTTTTCATCTTTCGATATACACATATATTTCCACACTATATCTTTTACAAGATATAATTCACAATACTGTTATGGATTTTTATTTTTTGAGAGAGATCATCGATAAATATACCCACTGTCTTGTTACCGATGTCAGATAGACTGTCTGCTATTTTACAGACTTTCATTACATTTTTGCAGTAAAATCCCCATATCCCCTATAAAATAGATTGATTACTCAATCACGTAAATCCCCATTTTCAGATACCGGCTCTACACATCCCACCGGTATATCTACACATGCACACCCCAACATTGTCAATCGAACAGCAACTTTAGACTTGCCGTCCACATTTACCAACTCTCCTTCCAAACCTGCCAAAGGTCCTTTTATCACCCGTACCTTTTCTCCCGGTGCCAACGGCGATGTGCTCATACTGATCGTTTCATCCGAATAATCGAGCATAAATTTGAATCGCAACATTTGTTGGTCAGGAATAACAGCTGGAGTACTTTCCCCACGCAGTACCATATAGCGGCTGATAGCGGACAGCGTCAACACCTCTTTTTGTTCTTGAGGGTCGACATGGACAAAAATCATCATCGGAAGTAAAACGCGATCTACCACTTTACGACGATCACTCCATTTATGAACCTCTTGTTGAATAGGAAGGAAATTTTCAATCCCCATTTTCGTTAGCCGCTCACTCGTTTTTTTCTCGTGATATATGCGTACAACCGCCACTAGCCAGCGTTTTGAGCGTGCTACGCTTCTGCCAATCACATTTGTTGGCAGAAGATTTTGATCGTCATTTTTGCTAATGATCATGTATATTTACCCCATATTTCTTGCTACTTCTTAAATGAAGCAACGAAATTTCGTGCAAATATAAATATTATATATCAAACAATATAACAAAAGAATGTTTTTTTTTCACAAATGAAGGCTACCACTTGTAGTTAATACCGAAGCTGAGCAGTTCCTTTAACTGGAAATAGCTGTCACCTTCAGTGGGTTTGGAGCTATCGTCAAAACGGGTGTGAATATAAAGTTTGGTAGAGAGATAACGGTTAAGAACGAAGTTGAACGTGTTTTCCCATTCCACACGTGCCCAATGATAGTTGGTCAGATAGTTGAGACGGGATTCCAATGATACGGCAGAGATGATATTCCAGTTAAACGTAGACTGCAACTGTGAACCGAAGTCATTCTTGGAGCATTTGCCTTTATCCAGACCAAATTTCGTTTCATCCACTTCCGAGTTGTCAATATAACGTAGGTTATAAGTCAATGGCGCCATGAAGACAGAAAGATTGAATTTCTTTTTGTTCAGCTTATAGTCCATACCAATACTGACCGCCAAATCGGCCGGAGACATGAAAGCTGAAACCAGATCTTCGCTGTTGGCCTTGTATCCATTGAAAAACTGGGTTTTGAACTCAGAGGAGATCGTATAATACCAATTCTTAAAAGCTTTCAATCCAAGCTTGTTATAGATGCGAAGTTGGTCGGTTGTGAAAAGATATTTATGGTATTCGTCCGATGGAGTGGAAGTCATACCCACTTTCGCTTCAAGCTGGTTTTCAAACAGCACTTTCTCATTGTCATTATAGTTTGCGAAGATCAGAAAAGTAGCTAATCCGGAGAAGTTGCTCTCCCCTCCCTTATACCAGTTGTCCGAAAGATGGTTCTGGCTGATCTGTAATGAACCGTTACCTCCTACAACCCACCAGTTGGGGCGGCTGATCTTGATATCGGCCTTTCCTACATTATCATTCATATCTTCACGTTGAAACAGATGAATCACATTCGCTTTGGGGGAGATCTTCGGTTTCACATCATGCCGGAAAACATCCCGGCTCATGATACGGTCTTCCGTAGTAACAACCAAATTCGGATGTTGCAGATAAAGATCCATCAAAGCGTTATTGACTAATGTATTGGCACGTCGGGTTTTGGTAAACACCAATGTGTCGTATGGTAAAAGTTCCGATGTCAGTTTGGGGGTAGTGTCCGGCTGCACAGGTTTCCATTCCAGTCTTGAATACTGTTCCATCGGGGCATAGTAATATGCCAAAGGAGTAAACAGACGAAAATAGTCGGGATCCGACGGAATATAGCGCGGCGGTACAGACGGATCATTCAGATAATCCAATTGGGCTATATACTTATTATATAAATAAGAAACGGTATCCAATTTGGGTGTCGGACCGGACATGTTGAGTTTTAACATTAAATATTTCTGGAGTTCTGCCGAAAGTGTATCTGCTTTTACGACTTTGGCCTTAGCCACTACCGTTGAAGATTTGGGAAGTGAAGAATTGCCGGCATTTTCCTGTGCAGAAAGCGATAACGAAAATAACAACAGGATAAAAACTGAATATAAAGTAGTAACTCTCATCATATTTGTTTATGGTTTAGGTTGCAAAGCTACATTATTTTGTTCAGAAATCATAGGATTCTTTCAAAATTGCATTTTTTAATAAAATTGTAGAGACGAAAGTCTGCATTCTTCCTCTTTTTTTTATAATTTTGCGCTTTTTAAGTTCATAAGAATACTACTAAGTAAACAATTTTAAAAACAGTTATAGCTGTGGGAGAAACAAAGTATATTTTCGTCACCGGTGGTGTTGCCTCTTCATTAGGAAAAGGTATCATTTCATCTTCCATCGGTAAGTTGCTGCAAGCAAGAGGTTATAATGTAACCATTCAAAAATTTGACCCGTACATCAACATCGACCCGGGAACACTGAATCCATACGAGCACGGAGAATGCTATGTAACGGTAGACGGACACGAAGCCGACCTCGACCTGGGACATTATGAAAGATTTCTGGGAATACAAACGACTAAGGCGAACAACATTACTACAGGACGCATCTACAAAAGCGTCATCGACAAAGAGCGTCGTGGAGATTATCTGGGTAAAACGATTCAGGTGATTCCGCATATCACGGATGAAATCAAACGGAATGTAAAACTGCTCGGTAACAAATACAAATTCGATTTTGTCATCACCGAGATCGGTGGTACGGTAGGCGATATCGAGTCACTCCCCTACCTCGAAAGTATCCGTCAGTTGAAGTGGGAACTCGGTAAGAATGCTCTTTGCGTGCACCTGACTTATGTCCCGTATCTTGCTGCTGCCGGAGAATTGAAAACTAAACCGACTCAACACTCGGTGAAGGAACTCCAAAGTGTGGGTATCCAGCCGGATGTACTGGTACTGCGTGCCGAACACCCGTTAAGCGACGGATTGCGCAAGAAAGTGGCACAATTCTGTAATGTGGATGATAAAGCTGTAGTGCAATCTATCGACGCAGAAACAATCTACGAGGTTCCTATCCTGATGCAGGCACAAGGCTTGGATAGCACCATTCTCGAAAAAATGGGACTGCCGGTAGGAGAAACTCCGGGGCTCGGTCCATGGCGTAAATTCTTGGAACGCCGCCACGCAGCTGAGACCAAAGAGCCTATCAACATCGCATTGGTCGGAAAATATGACTTGCAGGATGCTTACAAATCTATTCGTGAAGCATTGTCGCAGGCCGGTACTTACAACGACCGCAAAGTGGAAGTACATTTTGTAAACAGCGAAAAGCTGACGGACGAGAATGTGGGTGAAGCCTTGAAAGGTATGGCGGGTGTCATGATCGGACCGGGATTCGGCCAACGGGGTATTGACGGTAAGTTTGTAGCTATCAAATATACACGTACACATGATATTCCGACTTTCGGAATCTGTCTGGGGATGCAATGTATCGCCATCGAATTTGCCCGCAACGTATTGGGATATACAGACGCCAACTCACGCGAAATGGATGAAAAGACTCCGCACAACGTGATTGATATCATGGAAGAGCAGAAAGCGATCACCAATATGGGCGGAACCATGCGTTTGGGTGCTTACGAGTGTGTATTGCAGAAAGGCTCTAAAGCATATCAGGCATACGGAGAGGAACATATTCAGGAACGCCACCGTCACCGTTACGAGTTCAATAATGACTACAAGGAACAGTACGAAGCTGCCGGTATGAAATGTGTAGGTATCAATCCCGAATCGGATCTGGTGGAAATCGTAGAAATTCCGACATTGAAATGGTTCGTAGGTACGCAGTTCCATCCGGAATATGGAAGCACGGTACTGAACCCGCACCCGTTGTTCGTGGCGTTTGTGAAAGCGGCTATCGAAAACGAAAAGTAATTAGTAATTTGTAATTAAAATAAGAATGGATAAAAATACCATCACAGGTCTCGTTTTAATAGGTATATTGTTAGTAGGATTCAGCTTTCTGAGCCGTCCCAGTGAGGAGCAGATAGCTGCGCAAAAAAGATACTACGATTCTATCGCTCTTGTACAACAGCAGGAAGAGGCGCTGAAAGCAAAAACGGAGGCAGCACTGGCTAACAGCAAGAAAGAGGCGGCATCTGCTGCCGATTCATCCTCCCTGTTTTTCAATGCATTGCAGGGAACAGAGTCTAAAGTCAGTATCCAAAACAATGTAGCGGAAATCACTTTCACAACCAAAGGCGGACGTGTCTATTCGGCCATGCTGAAGGATTACATGGCACAGGACAAGAAGACACCGGTTGTACTGTTTGACGGTGACGATGCATCGATGAATTTCAACTTCTATAATAAGGAAGGAGCTATCCAGACAAAGGATTATTTCTTTGAAGTGGCAAACAAGACGGATAGCAGTGTGGTCATGCGTCTGGCGGCAGATAGCGCAAGTTATATCGACTTTATCTATACGTTGAAACCGGACAGCTATCTGATGAACTTTGAAATCAAGGCGACAGGTATGACAGACAAATTGGCAAACACCAATTATGTGGATATCGATTGGTCACAGCGTGCCCGCCAACTAGAAAAAGGATTCACTTACGAAAACCGCTTGGCAGAGCTTACTTATAAGATCAAAGGAGATGATGTGGATAATCTGTCGGCAGCCAAAGACGACAGCAAGACACTGGAAAACCGCATTGACTGGGTAGCTTTCAAGAACCAGTTCTTTTCATCGGTATTCATTGCCGAGCAGGACTTCGACAAGGTTTCCGTGAAATCAAGAATGGAACAACAGGGAAGCGGATATATCAAAGATTATTCTGCTGAAATGAATACTTTCTTCGATCCATCGGGTAAAGAACCGACAGAGATGTATTTCTATTTTGGCCCGAACCACTTCAAAACGTTGAAAGCATTGGATAAGGGACGTGACGAAAAATGGGAATTGAACAGACTGGTATACTTAGGGTGGCCGTTAATCCGCTGGATCAATCAGTTTATCACGATTAACGTATTCGACTGGCTGTCGGGCTGGGGCTTGAGCATGGGTATCGTGTTGTTGATTCTGACCATCATGGTGAAGGTTGTGGTTTATCCGGCTACGTGGAAGACCTATATGTCATCTGCCAAGATGCGTGTACTGAAACCGAAAATCGACGAAATCAACAAGAAATATCCGAAGCAGGAAGATGCAATGAAGAAACAGCAGGAAGTGATGAGCCTTTACAGCCAGTACGGGGTAAGCCCGATGGGCGGCTGTCTGCCGATGTTATTGCAATTCCCTATCCTGATGGCTTTGTTCATGTTCGTGCCGAGTGCTATCGAGCTGCGTCAACAGAGTTTCTTGTGGGCGGACGACCTCTCTACTTATGACGCTATCATCACATTCCCGTTCCATATCCCGTTCTTAGGCAACCACCTCAGTTTGTTCTGCTTGCTGATGACGGTGACTAATATTCTGAATACGAAGTACACAATGTCTATGCAGGATAATGGAGCGCAACCGCAAATGGCGGCTATGAAATGGATGATGTATCTGATGCCGATTATGTTCCTGTTTGTCTTGAACGATTATCCGTCAGGTTTGAACTACTACTACTTCGTGTCGACCTTGATTAGCGTAGGTACCATGATTTTGCTTCGCAAAACGACTGACGAAACAAAATTGCTGGCTATCCTGGAAGCGAAAAAGAAAGACCCGAAACAAATGAAAAAGACCGGATTTGCTGCCCGCCTGGAGGCAATGCAAAAACAACAAGAGTTATTGCAGCAGCAAAGACAGAATAAGAAATAAGGAAGAAAATCCTATTATATTCTGAAAGAGCCGGACATCCTACTTGGGTTGCCCGGCTTTCTTTCTCTAAAAATGAAATAAGATGAAAACAAAATATACTTATAAACAAATTTGGACAATAGCCTACCCTATCCTCATCAGTCTGATCATGGAGCAAATGATCGGTATGACGGATACTGCTTTTCTGGGACGTGTCGGGGAAATTGAACTGGGCGCGTCCGCCATTGCCGGTGTATATTATCTGGCTATTTTCATGATGGCATTCGGATTCAGTATCGGTGCGCAAATATTAATTGCCCGCCGTAACGGAGAAGGAAACTACAAGGAAATAGGACCGATCTTCTATCAGGGAATCTATTTCCTGCTGGCTGTTGCCGTCATTCTATTCACGCTGTCCATCGTATTTTCACCACATATTCTAAGGAATATCATTTCGTCACCACATATTTATGATGCAGCCGAAAGTTATATCCATTGGCGTGTATATGGTTTCTTTTTCTCGTTTGTCATGGTGATGTTCCGTGCATTCTTTGTTGGTACGACACAAACAAAGACACTGACTCTGAACTCCATTGTTATGGTGCTTTCGAATGTGGTATTCAACTATATCCTGATTTTCGGTAAGTTCGGTTTCCCGCAACTGGGAATTGCCGGTGCCGCTATCGGTTCTTCATTGGCGGAAATGGTATCGGTGATTTTCTTTATCATTTATACCTGGAAGCGGATTGACTGCAAGAAATATGCATTGAATATATTACCCAAATTCCAGAGAAAGACATTGAAGCGGATTCTCAATGTTTCGGTGTGGACGATGATTCAGAATTTTGTTTCTTTGTCCACCTGGTTCATGTTCTTCCTGTTCGTAGAACATCTGGGAGAACGCTCACTGGCTATCGCCAATATTATCCGCAACGTATCGGGAATACCGTTTATGATTGCAATGGCTTTTGCCGCCACCTGCGGTTCGCTGGTCAGCAACCTCATCGGGGCGGGCGAACAAGATTGTGTTCGAGGGACCGTCAGACAACATATCCGTATCGGATACGTATTCGTATTGCCAATATTGATTTTCTTCTGTCTGTTTCCCGACCTGATTCTGAGTATTTACACGGATATGCCGGATCTAAGGGCTGCCTCTGTACCTTCATTATGGGTGTTGTGCTCCGCTTATCTGGTGTTAGTACCCGCCAATGTCTATTTCCAATCGGTATCCGGTACGGGAAATACGCGGACTGCATTGGCTATGGAACTTTGCGTATTGGCAATTTATGTAGCCTATGCCACGTACTTCATTCTCTATCTGAAAATGGATGTCGCTTTTTCTTGGACAACGGAAAGCGTGTATGGTACTTTCATCCTGCTCTTCTGTTATCAATACATGAAGAAAGGAAACTGGCAGAAAAAGAAAATCTAAATTCTTTTTTCACTATCTTCGCAAGAAAATAAACATTTTATAAAATATATGAGACAAGCTAATTTATTTATGATGTCGGCAGCAATGTTGTTAGCTGCCTGCGGAGAAACCAAAGACGCAGGCAAGACAGATCAGGTGCTTATCGAGAAATCGGATATCAAGATCGAAGGGAAGCGCATGACTCCCGAAGCACTTTGGGCTATGGGACGTATCGGCGGATTCGCTGTATCGCCCGACGGAAAGAAGATCGCGTATACGGTAGCGTATTACAGTGTGCCGGAGAACAAGAGTAACCGCGAAGTATTTGTAATGAATGCAGATGGAAGCGATAACCTACAAATTACCCACACTCCTTATCAAGAGAATGAGGTGACTTGGATAAAAGGGGGCAGCAAACTAGCATTCCTAAGCAATGACAGCGGTAGTAGCCAGCTTTATGAAATGAATCCGGATGGTAGCGAACGCAGACAACTGACTAACTACGACGGAGATATCGAGGGATTTTCCATCTCACCGGATGGCAAAAAGCTTTTGTTTATCTCACAAGTAAAGACTAAAGACAGCACAGTAGATAAGTATCCGGATTTACCTAAAGCTACGGGTATCATCGTTACCGACCTGATGTACAAGCATTGGGATGAATGGGTCACGATGGCACCGCATCCGTTCATTGCAGATTTTGATGGAAACAGTATTTCCAATGTCATAGATATTTTGGACGGCGAACCGTATGAAAGTCCGATGAGACCTTGGGGGGGTATCGAACAACTTGCCTGGAATACGACTTCGGATAAGGTGGCCTATACTTGTCGTAAAAAAACCGGACTGGAATATGCAATCTCTACGAATTCGGACATTTATATTTATGACCTGAATACAAAGAAAACGGAGAATATAACGGAAGAGAACAAAGGATACGACACCAATCCGCAATATTCACCAGATGGGAAGTATATTGCCTGGCAGAGCATGGAACGTGACGGATACGAAGCTGATCTGAACCGTCTGTTCATCATGAACCTGGAAACTGGCGAGAAGCGTTTTGTGAGCAAAGCGTTCGAATCGAATGTAGATGCTTTTGTCTGGGGAGCAGATGCTAAAGTGATCTATTTCACAGGTGTATGGCATGGAGAGTCACAGATTTATGCGCTTGACCTGACAAATGATTCGGTAAAGGCTATTACTTCAGGGATGTATGATTACGAAGGGGTAGCTCTTTTCGGAGATAAGCTGATTGCGAAACGTCATTCAATGAGTATGGGTGATGAGATTTACACTGTGGCAATGGATGGTTCTACCACTCAACTGACACAGGAGAACAAACAAATCTATGACCAGCTGGAAATGGGTAAAGTGGAAGGTCGCTGGATGAAAACAACAGATGGTAAACAGATGTTGACATGGGTGATTTATCCTCCACAGTTTGATCCGAACAAGAAATATCCGACTTTGCTGTTCTGTGAAGGAGGTCCGCAGAGTCCGGTAAGCCAGTTCTGGTCTTATCGCTGGAACTTCCAGATTATGGCAGCTAATGATTATATCATCGTTGCTCCGAACCGTCGCGGTTTGCCGGGATTCGGTGTGGAATGGAACGAACAGATTAGTGGCGATTACGGTGGCCAGTGTATGAAGGATTACTTCACTGCTATCGATGAAATGGCAAAAGAGCCGTATGTGGACAAAGATCGTCTGGGATGCGTAGGTGCCAGCTTCGGAGGATTCTCTGTATATTGGTTGGCCGGACATCACGACAAACGGTTCAAAGCGTTCATTGCTCATGATGGTATCTTCAACATGGAAATGCAGTATCTGGAAACTGAAGAAAAATGGTTTGCCAACTGGGATATGGGAGGCGCATACTGGGAAAAACAGAATCCGGTGGCACAGCGTACGTTTGCCAACTCTCCTCACCTATTCGTAGAGAAATGGGATACTCCTATTCTCTGTATTCATGGAGAAAAAGACTACCGTATTCTGGCTAATCAGGCTATGGCTGCTTTTGATGCTGCCGTGATGCGTGGTGTTCCTGCAGAGCTGCTGATTTATCCGGATGAAAACCACTGGGTATTGAAGCCACAGAATGGAGTGTTATGGCAGCGCACATTCTTTGAATGGTTGGATAAATGGGTAAAGAAAGCGCCGTCCAAATAAAAACGGTGCATATTCCTATAAAGTAAAAGGAAGGCTCTGTTCTCAATCTACTTGAGTTCAGAGCCTTCCCCATTACATTCAACCAAAATCCGCTAATTTTTACCTCGAATAAATATTTTCAATTTCTACAATATACATCTTATGGAAACCTCCATGAGCACCACCATACCACTTTTCTATTGATTCTTTATCCAGAAAACATTCCGGTTTGATAGCGTCAGCATAAAGTTTCTTACATTCCAGGCTCAAACGTGCCTGCTCGAACAGGACATTACCTTTTTCTGTAAATACAGGTTTCAATCCGGTTTCTTTTACTTTATCTATATTACGTCCCGACTTGGAACCACAAACAGCGTGAATCTTCTTATTTTCTTCTCCTAAGAAAGAAAGTGTCAGGTGATCGTTCTCCTCTAAAAACTCGTATGTATACCGTTCGGGACGGATAAAGACGAAAGCAACCGGTTTATTCCACAACCAGCCAATGCCACCCCAACTTGCTGTCATGGTGTTAAACTTCTCTTTTGTTCCCACCGTTACGAGCATCCACTCTTTTCCGATTGCTTCGAAAAAGTTTTCTTTCAGGTCTTTTACTTCTAATTTCTTCATCTCTTTATTCGTATCTAAGTATTCTTATTTCTGTTTCTTCAATTTCACGATCTCTCCCAAATAAGGAATTTCCACAGAGATCTTCCGTTTCTTTGCCTCTGTTGCAAAGACTTTCGGGGGATCATGCAAAGGCTCGTCAGACAAATCGAATGTACCATAATGCATGGGGATAGTAAGTCCTGCATGCATTTCTTCGGCAGCAGTCAAAGACTCGTGAGGCGATATATGATTGGGACGCATAAACCAGCGAGGTTTATATGCCCCGATACCCAACAAAGCGTAATCAGGTGCTCCGAACAGATCGGGGATTTCACGAAAGTGGCTGGAATAACCTGTGTCACCACTGTAATAAAGGGAGATTCCATCTCCTTGCAGCATGAAGGCTCCCCACAATCGCTGGCCGCCATCGCGTACGGAACGTTTGCTCCAGTGTTGTGCCGGTAGAAAAGCAATCTTCAATCCCTCATCTTCCATTTGTTGATACCATCCGGCTTCAATCACCTTCATTTCAGGAAACCATCCCTGAATCAGTTCACCGGTTCCCAATCCACAAAAGAGTTTCATTTGCGGGTTATTCTTCAATAGGCGTGCTATACTCTTCTTGTCCAGATGATCGAAATGGTCATGGCTGACAAGTAGATAATCAATCCCTGTAAATATGTCAGGATTAGCAGGAAACTCGCTCTGTCTCTTCACAAAAGGAATACTGCCGAACACAGGATCGAACATGATTCGTTTACCTGCTAATTGCAGAAAGAAAGAATTATGTCCGAGCCATATCAGGGAATCTCCTACCACCGCATCCAATGAACGGAGGTAACAAACTTTCGGATCCCATTTCACCGTTTTCTTCTCCTTGCGTTGAGGATTGGGCGAAAGACGCCATTTCAGTACACTCCCCATCCCCGGACGGAAGCGATGCTGCCGATTAAAAAAACGCCCGCGCACCATCGGATTTCCTCTCCAATAAGGGTTGACTGTCGCTAAACGTTCGTTTCTCCTAAAACATATATGTTCACCCATTTTTATTTCCTGAATACGTATTTACAAACTTACTAAAAATTTCTCGATTTACGATGAATAGAGTAAACAAAAAATGTACCCCGGACACACTATCGGGGTACATTTACTTATAAAAGAATAAATATTATCCTTTTTTTTAATAGAATGAGACTTCGTTAAGAGCAGTGCAAGCCGTACAAAGGCAGTTGCCAGCCAAGAGCTGAAAGATTAATAATCATTATGACTGCACCCAATATCCATAGAATCAATAGCGACCATTTCAAGCCTGTTCCCATCGGTGACCAATGGAATAATTGCCGCAAGATAGTATACAAGAAAGCTCCTAACGGAATACCGATGAGAGCAACTCCGGCAATCGTACCTAGCAGTGTCATCATTGGAGATACGGAAGCAACCGGCATCCAGTCGATGGCAGGCAGCATCTCGTAAAGCAGTGCTCCTCCGCTAACTACCACGGCAATTGCTGCAAACACCAATACTACCAGTACAACGGCCAGTACGAACAAGACAGGGCAGCAAAGAATAACAAGAGCTACCAGAAATATTTTAAAGAGAACAGCAGCAATGGAAACAAATACATCGCCTATCTTTTGAAGAAAGGTACGAGGTTTGCCGGAATTCATATAGTTGTTGACTCCGTCCGCTACGCGTTCGAAACCGTCTGTCACTGTTTTGCCAATATTCTCAATGGTCACTGCTTCTCCACGCATACTCAATTTTTCCGCGGCAGTACGGGCTTCCGGAATAACGATCCATCCGATAATATAAAGTATAATCATCGGGCAATAAGGTACAAATACCAGGATAATCATCAATATACGCACTAATGTGATATCCCAACCGAAGTAAGCTGCCAATCCTGCCGCTACGCCTCCCAACAATTTATTATCCGGATCACGAAACCAACGGCGTTGAGCAGCGGTTTGCGTACTGCCTTGATTAGCGGACGATGTTTGTTCCGTTCTTTTCTGTGAGTCCATATCCTCATCAGCAATTCCAAAGTCTTCCGGTTTGCCGACACGGGCGATAATTTCTTCTACATCCGAAACTGTGATGACCTGTTTCCCTTCAGTTA
>OOAK01000407.1_pt1 | contig 43576 bp, 30 predicted proteins | sample 1671811 | NCBI WGS metagenome assembly OOAK01 (sample SAMN06348195, study PRJEB24527) | human gut metagenome | biome: human gut; feature: ankylosing spondylitis patient; material: feces | host: Homo sapiens | place: China | collected 2015-10 | reverse complement strand
GTTCATACACCTCACCAATATCCCAGTAGTCAGGAATTAAATATCTGCACTCTTTCTCATTATCAAATGTGCCCTGTTCCAATCTACTTTCTTCTATAAATTCATCTGCCACTTTTTCTATCGGTTCGCAATGAAAAACATCTGCATACTCATAAATACGCTCCAACCGTTCCTTTCCAAGTGTTTCTACTACATCCCGTCTTGTCCTTTTTACCCTTCTGCCGATATACTCAATCAAACTACATGTAAAAAACAAATCATTGTTATTTTTTCTTCCCATATGCGGCCTCACTTTCTACAAATTTGTATGCAGTGCAGAAGCTGTAATTACTGTTTCGACTCCAAGGACTCAGTGCCGGCAGTTGGTTAGACTTTACCTGATAGGATAATCTTATTTTACACTGAGGTATTTTTTCTCAACCTTCTTTCTTGGAATTCCTTATATTTGAATTCTACAAAAAGCTCCTTATTTACTTCCTATTTTTATTTCCTTACACCTAAAGCTGCTGCAATCTTCATCATTTCCTCAAAGGAAACGGTACCATGTTGCAGCTTTTTGTTAAAATTCTGTGGAGTCTGTCCAATCCATCTGCAAAGTTCCGCAAGACGGATATTCATTCTGTCGCATAATTCTCTGATTATATCTGATGTTGTCATTTTCCACCTCCATCAGCACAGTACAATTATAAACTCTCTGGTCGATAAGCACAAGAGATGCCCCCATAAAAAAGCCCCTTGTAGCCATTTTAAAACTACAAGGCACTTCATGTATCCCGTTTTTTATCCCTTCTTATCACCTGTACCTGACGATACAAACCTTGAGAGTTGCTATAAAGTTCATTGATAACTACGCCTAAGTGGTCTTCACCACAGAACACGGCATGCCCGTCATACCAAAAAAGCGCCTGCACAGACGCTTAATTCATGTTTTTGGGATACGATTTTTAGTGATCACCATCATACGGATCTCCTGTTTCGATAAATGGTGCTGCTTCAAATCAGCAGCATAGTATCCCAACACATCCCCCTCATTGCTCAAACTGAGCTTGAAGGGAAATATATCTGGGCGTGTTTTTATTGCCCATCAAAATACCGTTTTTAACGGGCAACAAATAAATATTTCTATTTTGTTTTAGAAATTTACCTCCAGCATGATAATGTTCCGGATCCAATCTGATATCAATCCATAACGGAACGAGTAGTGCATCCATTTAGACGCATCTGAATGGAACCAATAATAGTGTTGTAGTCCTGCATAAAAATGCCTCCTTTCGTAATCTTATTTATGACTACGAAAGAACTATAACACGTTGCTCAGATTGAACGGAATGGTGCTCAGTTTAACCGGAATTTGCAAACATTGGAAAATCGAAAATGGTTGATTCGAAAGATTTGTTACAACCTGATGAAATTGGATACACGATTTGATAAAAAAGCGACTTATAAAAAGATAAGCATGTTATATACCTGTCATTTCGAGTATGTACAGGAATTGATTTTTCAGAAAATTGCAAAGAACATTTAAAAATATCCACCAAAGAATTTCATTTCCCATATGGATATTTTTTATGCGGTTGCCCTGCTCAAAATAATTTAATACTTGACAATACCCTATAAGGTATATTATAGTTAAAACATATTTGGAATTTAATTCTTTTATTTTAAGAATACTAGGTTAATATTTCCACATCCAGACCACATATTATATGTTAAGCCTTGCGGACGGGCGGGTCGGTTGCCGAGTGTGACAAGGGCACACATTATTGATTGAGTTAGAAGCTCAAATTTTATAAGTTGATTTTAAAAATATCATGCACCTGCATATCATCTTGTGAAACGGTCAATAAGAGCATACCAGAACCTATGGTTATCAATGGCTTACCTGGATACACTCTGACAGAGTACACTTTCTAATCTATATAGGATTAATAAGATATATGAATTTTTAGCATGGTTATTTTTAATCATGCTTTTTTTATACTTTTTATTACTTCTATCTCAACATTTTCCCTTATTTTATACAAATTAAATCTATTTTTATATTGCAATAAGCAATAACACACTATATTACAAGAAAGGGTTGCTGAGTATAGTATATATTTAGCATTAGGAATATCAAAATGGATTTAAAAAAACAGGCTTCTGCTCCCTTATATGAGGCAATTGAAAAATTCAGAAAAAAAAGAATAGTTCCTTTTGATGTACCAGGACACAAAAGGGGCAGAGGAAACCCAGAATTACTTGATTTACTAGGCGAACGCTGTGTAAGCATTGATGTAAACTCCATGAAGCCTCTTGACAACCTATGTCACCCAATATCAGTTATAAAAGAAGCTGAAGAACTCACCGCCGATGCTTTTGGAGCAGAACACGCCTTTTTTATGGTAGGAGGAACTACTCAGGCTGTACAAAATATGGTGCTTTCTGTATGTCGTGCAGGTGATGAAATCATTGTACCACGAAATGTCCACAAAAGTGTAATAAATGCGCTTATACTTTGTGGAGCTACTCCAGTATATCTTAATACTGAAACTAACTCCAAATTAGGTATTGTGCTTGGAGTTACACCTTCACAAGTTGAAGAAGCCATTATTAACCACCCAAAAGCTGTTGCTGTACTTGTTAATAATCCTACATATTACGGAATATGCTCCGATATCAAAGGTATATGTGATGTTGCACATTCTCATGGATTAAAAGTCCTTGCTGATGAAGCTCACGGAACACACCTTTACTTCTGTGACAATTTACCTATTAATTCAATGAAAGCTGGCGCTGACCTTGCTGCTATTTCCATGCACAAATCAGGTGGTTCTTTAACACAAAGCTCTATTTTACTTACAAACAACGGAATAAATGCTGATTATGTACAGACAATTATTAATATTACACAGACTACAAGTGCTTCATATCTTCTTATGACAAGTCTTGACATATCAAGAAGAAATCTTGCATTGCGTGGTAAGCAGTCATTTGCCAAAGTTACTGAATGGGCACAATACGCAAGAGAGGAGATTAACTCTATTGGTGGTTATTACGCCTATGGAAAAGAGCTTATAAACCATACAAGTGTGTATGATTACGATGTTACAAAGCTTTGCGTATATACTAGGGATATTGGTCTTGATGGAATTGAAGTATATGACATTCTCCGTGATGAATATGATATACAAATCGAATTTGGTGATATAGGAAATATTATGGCATATATTTCAATTGGTGACAGAATACAAGATATAGAACGACTAGTTGGTGCATTGTCAGAAATAAAACGAATATATTCAAAAGAAGAAAAGCGCTTTGAGATTGACAGACAAATGCTTCTTCCTAATGTAGTTGCCTCACCACAAAAGGCATTTTATTCTGATAAAATAAAACTTCCTATCAGACAAGCAGTTGGTCATATATCAGGAGAGTTTGTAATGGCTTACCCACCTGGAATACCTATTCTTGCACCGGGTGAAGAAATTACAAATGATATTGTAGACTATATTTTATATTCTGTAGAAAAGGGGTGTTCTATGCAAGGCATGGAAGATACGAACCTTAAATATTTGAATGTATTAAATATTTAAAAATTAGCTTTTTGTAATTGCTAAAAACACTTTTTGCAAGTTTCTCAAGTTATCGCAACAGTAATCAAATGTTATTCAAGCACAAACTTTAACTTATTGGTTGCGTAAACTAAAAAATAACTTATGGATTGGAGAATATATGGAATTTTGGTTTTCGGAACTTCATTCGCCTTATGTGAAGTTTGATATAAAAGTTGAAAAACAATTATTTTCTGCACAAAGTGACTATCAACGTATTGATGTTTTTGAGTCCCCAGAGTTTGGGAAGTTTCTTACTCTTGACGGTCATGTAATATTTTCAGAGCAAGATTGTTTTATATACAACGAAATGGTTGTACATGTTCCTATGTCAGTTCACCCTGATGTTAAAAATGTATTAATTATAGGTGGCGGTGATGGGGGAGTAGCAAAAGAACTTCTGTGCTACAATTCTATAGAAAATATAGACCTTGTTGAACAAGATAATATGTTTGTTGACGTATGCAAACAATATTTTTCCGATACTGCTAAAGGACTTTACGATGAAAGAGTTCACATTTATAACTCTGACGCATTAAGATTTTTAAGGTCACAAAAAAATGTATATGACCTTATTATAAATGATGCAACAGACCCCTTTGGTGCTTCTGAGGGACTTTTTACAAGAGAATTTTATGGTAGTTGCTTTAAAGCACTTAAAGATGACGGAATACTTGTTTATCAGCATGGCAGCCCGTTCTATGATGAAGATGAAGAAGCTTGTAGAAGTATGCACAAAAAAGTATTCCACACTTTCCCAATAAGTCGTGTATATCAAGCACACATTCCAACAAGTCCATCTGGCTATTGGCTATTTGGATTTGCTTCAAAAAAGTATCACCCTCTGACTGATTTTAAACCAGCAGAGTGGAAACAAAAAAATATACATACAGAATATTACACAACCAATCTTCACACAGGAGCATTTATGCTTCCAAAATATGTTGAAGAACTATTAGAACAGGAGGAAATTTAAAATGAGTAAAGTATTAGTAATTGGATGTGGAGGCGTTGCCTCAGTAGCTATTCACAAGATATGTCAGGTAAGTGACGTATTTACAGATATTTGTATTGCAAGCAGAACTAAAAGTAAATGTGATGCACTTGCAAAAGAACTAGAAAATAAAACTTCTACTAAAATATCAACAGCTCAAGTTGATGCTGATAACACAGATGAAGTAATTGCACTTATCAATCAATTTAAACCTGACGCTGTCCTTAATGTTGCGCTTCCTTATCAAGACCTTACAATTATGGACGCATGCCTTGCTTGTAAAGTTCCATATATCGACACAGCTAACTATGAATGTGAAAATACTGATGACCCTGAATGGAAAAAAGTATATGAAGAAAGATGTAAACGTGTTGGATTTACAGCATATTTTGATTATTCTTGGCAATGGGCATATCAAAAAAAATATGAAGAAGCTGGAATTACAGCCCTTTTAGGAACGGGCTTTGACCCAGGTGTTACAAGTGTATTTACAGCTTATGCTCAAAAACACTACTTTGATGAAATTCACACAATAGATATACTTGATTGCAACGGTGGTGACCACGGTTATCCATTTGCCACTAACTTTAATCCTGAGATTAATCTTCGTGAAGTATCAGCTCCGGGTTCATACTGGGAAGATGGTCATTGGGTAGAAATTCCTCCAATGTCAATAAAAAGAGAATACAACTTTGAAGGTGTTGGTATGAAAGATATGTACCTTTTACACCATGAAGAAATTGAAGCACTTGCTAAAAATATTCCGCATGTTAAAAGAATACGTTTCTTTATGACATTTGGACAAAGCTATCTTACTCACATGAAATGTCTTGAAAATGTTGGTATGTTACGAACTGACCCTGTAGAATTTAATGGTCAACAGATAGTTCCTATCCAATTTTTAAAAGCACTTCTTCCAGACCCAGCTTCATTAGGCCCACGCACCGTTGGAAAAACTAATATAGGCTGTATATTTACTGGTATTAAAGATGGAAAGGAAAGAAAGATTTACATTTATAATATATGTGACCATCAAGAATGTTATCGTGAAGTAGGCTCTCAAGCAATTTCTTATACAACTGGTGTACCTGCTATGATAGGAACAATGATGGTAGTTAATGGACTTTGGAATAAACCGGGCGTATTTACAACAGATGAATTTGACCCAGACCCATATATGGAAGCACTTAATAAATATGGCCTTCCGTGGAAAGTTGACGAAAATCCAGTACTCGTAGATTAAGCTACAAAGTAACTCTGCTTTCCTATGTTTTATCATAGTTAAATAATTACTATAAAATGATAGTGCCTATAATCAACTATTTTCGTGGCTTTTAACCCCACAGCAAGCTATGGGGTTTTTCGCCACTTATTTATAACTGGCACTATCAAAAATAACTGAAAGGATTTTACTTATGAAATTTGACGAACTTCATACTCCTGTATACGTTATAGATGAAAAACAACTTATTGACAATTTAACTATTCTTTCAAATATTGAAAAACGTACAGGTTGCCATATTTTATTAGCACAAAAAGCATTTTCTGCGTATTCACAGTATCCTTTAATTGCAAAATATATAAGTGGAACTACTGCAAGTGGGCTTTTTGAAGCAAGACTTGGTCATGAATGTATGGGCAAGGAAAATCATGTATTTGCACCAGCTTTTACTAGACAAGATATGAATGAGCTTGTAAAAATATGCGACCATATTGTATTTAATTCTATTAACCAATTAAAGCTACATAAACAAATGTGTATAAATGCTAATGTAAGTATAGGACTTCGCATTAATCCTGAATTTTCAACACAAAGTGACCATGCAATATATGACCCTTGCTCTTATGGAAGCCGTCTTGGTGTAACACTTGATAACATTTTAGCTGCACTTAAAAATGACCCCAATATACTTAATGATATTAATGGAATACATTTTCATACACTTTGCGAGCAAAATTCGGATGACCTTTTACGCACACTTAATGCTGTTGAAGAAAAGTTTGGATTTTTATTAAAACAAAAACAGATAGAATGGGTAAATTTTGGTGGTGGTCATCATATTACAAGAGCTGATTATAATATAGATACACTTATACATTGTATACAACATATTAAAGATACATATAATGTTCAAGTCTACCTTGAACCCGGTGAGGCGGTGGCTTTAAATGCTGGTTATCTTATAAGCACAGTACTTGATAAAGTCGAAAATGGTATAACTACTCTTATACTTGACACATCTGCTGCCTGTCACATGCCCGATGTTCTTGAAATGCCTTACACTCCACCTTTAAAAGGAGCTACAGCTCTTGAGAGATTTTCACTCAATCAAAAATTAGAAAATACAGATAAGCTTAATTCCTATAAATACCGTCTTTCTTCCTATACTTGTCTTGCAGGCGATATTATAGGCGATTACGAATTTGACCATGAGATAAATATCGGCGATAGACTTGTATTTGAAGATATGGCTATATATTCTATGGTAAAAAATAACACTTTTAATGGTATTCCACTTCCTGATATAGCTTTAATGGATACTAACAACGACTGTAAAATTATTAAGCATTTTGGTTATGAAGATTTTAAAATGCGACTATAAACGAAAGGATTTTGTCTATGGAAATATTGCAAAGTACTCCTGCTTGTGACAATTTCAGAATGGCAGCAGAATTTGAAAAACATCATGGTTGTCTTATGATATGGCCTGAAAGACCCGGCTCATGGATATACGGCGCAAAATCAGCTCAAAAAACATTTGCCCAAATTGCTACTGCTATAAGTCAAAGCGAACAACTCTATATGCTCGTATCTAAACAGCAACAAGAAAATGCAAAACAATTGTTACCATCATGCGCCCACATCATCACAATGCAATCAGACGATGCTTGGGCAAGAGATACTGGTCCTACCTTTGTTGTAAGTGGCAATTCAGCTACACCTTATGACAGTCGTATAGTAAGAGGTATTAACTGGGAATTTAATGCTTGGGGTGGAACATTTGACGGGCTATATGCCAACTGGGACAATGACAATCTTATTGCAAAGAACTTTCTTAATATAATAAATTGTGATTGTTATAATGCTTCTCCTTTTGTGCTAGAAGGTGGCTCTATACACAGTGATGGTGAAGGAACACTTCTTGTTACAGAAAGTTGTCTTTTAAGTAAGGGGCGCAACCCCAACCTTAGCAAATCAGATATTGAAAATAAATTAAAACAATATCTAAATGTATCTAAGATAATCTGGCTTCCTTATGGCATATATAACGATGAAACTAACGAACACGTTGACAATATATGTGCCTTTACTGCTCCTGGTGAAGTTGTACTTGCATGGACAGATAACATTGATGACCCACAATATAATATGAGTAACGCCTGTCTTGAAGTTCTTAATAATACAACTGACGCTTTAGGTAGACAAATAAAGGTGCGAAAACTTCCAATTCCTTCTAAACCTGTATGTATAACAGAATATGAATGTAATGGATTTAAGTTTGAAGACGGTGAAGATATTCGCACACCGCAAGAACGTCTTGCAGCATCTTATGTTAATTTTTATATTGCAAATGACTCTGTCATCGTTCCACAATTTAACGATATAAATGACTCAATAGCTGTTAAGATATTATCAGAAGCATTTCCTAACCGAACAATAATTCCTATCTATGCAAGAGATATTATTGTCGGTGGTGGAAATATTCATTGTATAACACAACAAATACCAGCAGGAATTAACATATAGAAATGAGGTTTATAAATGAGAAATGTAAAATACGCAGCAATACAAATGAAATGTTGTAATTCTGTTGAAGAAAATATTAAAAAGGCTGACAAAATGGTAAGAGAGGCGGCTTCTAATGGTGCTAATATTATTTTACTTCCTGAACTATTTGAAAGACCTTATTTTTGTCAGGAACGCAATTACGATTATTATTCATACGCCACTCCGGTAAATGATAACCCAGCCGTTAAGCATTTTAAGGAAGTCGCTCGTGAACTTAATGTCGTCTTGCCAATAAGTTTTTATGAACGTGATGAAAATGTATTTTTTAACACTGTTGCTGTTATTGATACTGATGGGAGTGTTCTTGGAATATATAGAAAAACTCATATTCCAGACGACCATTATTATCAAGAAAAATTCTACTTTACACCGGGAGATACTGGTTTTAAAGTATGGGATACAAAATACGGTAAAATTGGTGTTGGTATATGCTGGGACCAGTGGTTTTCTGAAACTGCTAGATGTATGACAGTAATGGGAGCTGAAATATTATTTTACCCTACAGCCATCGGTTCTGAACCTATTCTTGAAGTTGACAGTATGCCGCACTGGAGAAGATGTATGCAGGGTCATTCTGCTTGCAATATCGTTCCAGTAGTCGCCGCTAACCGAATTGGTGAAGAAATAGTACTTCCTAGTGAAGCAAATGGCAATCAAAGTTCTTCACTTATATTTTACGGTTCTTCCTTTATCACTAATGCAACTGGTGAAATTACATCTCAAGCTTCAAGAGATAAAGAAGAAATTATATACGGTGAAACTGACCTTGATGATAATAGAAATCTTAGAGTAAGCTGGGGATTATTTAGAGATAGACGACCAGAAATGTATAAAGAAATATAGACGTAATCATATTCAAAGTTCAGCCGTTTTAGTAAAATTTTACATTATAAAGCGGCTGAACTTTTTTACTACTTATTCCACTCTAATATTTCAGTTGCAATTAATCCAGCAGTTATTATAATTCCGCCAATTCCTATTATAAGACTCATTTTCATTTCTCCATTCTTCCTTTATTAAACCTTGTAGCCACTCAAGGTTCATTTAATTTTATACTATCATCTTAATAATATTGTCAATAATTCACACTCCTTTAGTCCTTATTCTTAATTTTCTAAATTCACTTAAATATTAATATATTTAAAATCCAACCGCAAAACGCCAACTTACATTATCAAAAAACTTTATAAAATTAAAATAAACATCTTAATTTTTTATATTAATTAAAAAATGTCGCAATAATTTTATGACATTCTATTATTAATATCATAAAAACTATTGCGACTTAAAATATATTAGTGAGGTATTTACTTTTACATTACTTAATTATTGAATTAATAAGTTTTGGAATATAGTTCCACAATGCTGAACAAGTCATCACAAGTGCGAAAAGATAACTTATAAGCATACATATTTGAAGTACTCTCGGTGTTTTATAGCCTTCATTTACTTCTTTTTTAAATAACATTCTTAATACGAAAAGTCCTCCAAATGGAGTTGCTATTGCTGTTGCAATATTTGCTATAAATATAAGCTGTGTTGGTGAGCCACCGTATGTATAACATATTACTGCTGCAAATGCTATACAAGCAAGACAGCCATATCTTATAAACTTTGACTCAAGATTAACAGGTTTGTCAATTCCAGCGCCCAATAATACCATTCCTCTTTGTGTATTACCAAGCAAAGAGGAAAAGCCTGCGGCAAGAAGTGCAATACCCATTACAACTGGTGCTGCATTTCCTAAAAATGGTACAAGCAAATCTCCTAATTGCGCTGGGGCTGTAATCTTTGTTCCAGTTGGGTGAAGCACTATCGCTCCAACAAGTACAATCGCTCCGGATATAAGAATAACTGAGATAACATGAGCTATTGCATCTGCTAACATAATACCATTAAACATATCTTCTTTTTTCCATTTTTTCTCAACACCAAGATATGTTCCGTAAATACCGGCTGTAATTGCAGCATTAGTACTTACATAAGCAAGTGCTGTTGTAAGACTTCCATCGGCAATCTGCCAATGAACAAAGCCACTTCCTAATTCGCCCCAATCTGGGCCTCCTGTTGCAACAAGAGTAGCATAAAAACATATTATCATTCCTACAATACATGCTGTTATCAATTTTTCAACTTTTGAATAAACCCCTTTTGTAAAATAACAAGCTAAGATTATAGCAATCATAATAAGCGAACCAAGCTTCCAATTTATCCCAAACACAAGATTCATACCAGCTCCCGAACCTGTGATGTTACCCATTGTAAAGAATAAACAAGAAAGAAAGGTTGCAATTCCCACAATACCTGCTGCTACCTTTCCATAATAATGTCTTATCGCATGAATTATAGGCATTCCTGTAAGCATTGATATTCTATATGATGCTAACATAAATGTAATGCCCATAAATGCAATTGGTATAAGCAACCAAATCATTGAATATCCATAATTAGAACCAAGCATGGCAGATGTTGTAATATTTCCTGGGCCAATAACAACACCCGCAAGAATAATACCAGGCCCTATTCTTTTAAGTAACTCCATAGGAGTCGCTTTTTTAACTTTTTTCTCATCAAATTGTTCTCCCATACGCCTTCTCCTATTATCAAGGGCAGCGACCTAGTATATTTAATACCAGACCCCTGCCCCCTAATTATAAGTGTTTTGTTATCTTTTACTTATATTGGTTCATGTCAACCTTTTCCATCTTACTTCTTTCAAGTCCAAGTGAAATCCAATCCTTTTCTTCTTGATTTAATGGAAGTACTGGCTTTCTCATTAAGCCACTTGAGAAAATTCCTCTCTGAACTAATGCTTCTTTTAATCTTGCATGAGCTTCACCAGATGGTTGTCCACCACCATATATAGCCTGTGAAATATGGTAAATTCTATTTGACCAGTCTTGAGCTTCTTTTAATGTATGCTTATCTGGATGAGAGAATACATCCCATGCTGGACAAATAATTTCTGGAACACAACCTGCAAATCCGATTAATGCACCATCCATTCCTGGGAACCAGCTTACGCAAAGTGTTTCATCGTGACAAGTAATTAATGAAATGTCTGGACACTCCTGACGAAGAAGTCTTACATCATGTTCATAAATAGATGTTACTCTTGTACCCATCTTAATACATTTAACATGGTCGATTTCCTTACACATCTTAATTAATGTTTCTACTGGATAAAATGCTTTGCTTGTTGCAGGATAAAGATGGATAATAATATCAATATCTGCTCCTTCTGCTACATCTTTTACATATTCAAATGGTGCGTCTTTGTGCATTCCGAAACGAAGCCACATATGTGGTGGCATTAAAAGGATACCATCTGCTCCGGCTTCCTTAGCTTCCTTAGCCATTTCAATTGACTCTGCTGTATTTTCACAATTAACACCAGAAATAATTGTCATTACATCGCCACATTCTTCGCTACAAATTTCTACAACACGTTTACGTTCTGCTCTTGTAAGTCCTGTAATTTCACCTGTGTGACCGTTACATACAAGTCCTTCAATTCCTTTTCCGTAGAAAGATTTAATCCAACGAAGATATGCTCTGAATTCTGGTTCATTAATTGAATAATCATCGTTTAAAGGTACTGATACTGCTGGGAATATTGTTTTAAATGTTTTTACTTTTGCCATAATTAAAAATCTCCTTTTACTTTTAATTTATTATTTTATAATTTGATATATTTTCGTTAAGTTATGACACATTAACTGCCATCCGTTGCGCATCGGTTGAATTTGTTTTATGCAATCGTTTGTATCGCTGTGATTATTTTATACCACATCACTTTTTTATAGTCAATATTTTATGCAACTTCTGCAATATTTTGCATAAAAATAGTATTTTTTAGGTTAAAATGTATTGAAATAACATATACATTCCTATATTCACATATAAATATTGATAATTTTAAAGTTCTGTAATAGCTTTTATTGGTTATTTTTACAACTGTAATTTCACATTTAAAATAAAACATCTAAATAATCTTAATCGGCTTTATTACTTAATTTATAATGATAATAATTCCATTACCATTTATCATAAAAATCTGCACTTTTTCTAATAAAAACAAGCATGGTTTATAATTATGTTGAAAATACTTTAAAACACTACATGATTAATTTACTTCATATTACTTAAACAATTCTTTTTTATTTTATTTAATTTCTTTGTATTGTAATCCTTATCAAAATATAGTATATTAAATTATATAGACAAACGTTTTCATTAAGTTTGCATTAAAGAGGAGGGATTTTATTATGGCTACATTAAAAGACGTTGCAAAACTGGCTTGTGTTGATGTTAGCACAGTATCAAGGGCTTTGAACAACACATCTTATGTTCACCCAGATACAAAAAAGCGAATTATGGCAGCAGTTGAACAATTAAGCTACAAGCCCAATATTTTAGCAAAAGGACTTAGACAGGGAAAACGCAATACCATTGGCGTAGTAGTTCCACGACTTCATTTAACATTATATGCTGATATGATGCAGGGTATAGAAAATGAATGTCGAAGTCTTGGATATGCAACAATGGTTTGCATAACAGAAGACGACTGTGACCTTGAAAAAGATTATCTTAATAGATTAAGAAATGGTTTCGTTGACGGAATAATAATTGCAGGAACTGGTAAGAATAATCACCTACTTCGAGATATTCACATAGACGGTCTTGGCATAATCCAAATCGTGCGTAAGCAGGATAAGTCATTAAGTAGTGTTATTGCTGATTACGATGCTTGTGGTTATGATACTGTAAAATACTTATATGACAAAGGTTGTAGAAATATTGGTCTTATTAATGGTTCTATGAACTATGCACCATACAAGGAAAGATATAATGGTTTTCAACGAGCAATTAAAGAGCTTGGATTAAATGAATACTGTGCTGAGTCGCCCGACTCTATTAATAGCTTTGGATATGGCTATCAGTGTACTGAACAACTTTTAAATAATAATCCTAAACTTGATGCTATTATGGCTGCCGTTGATATACAAGGTATGGCTGCATTAAGAGCTTTAAAGGTGCATGGACTTAAAGTTCCGCAAGATGTACGCCTTGTAAGTCTTACTGGTCACTCTATTGGAAATATGCTTGAAACCACTATGACTTCTCTTGAAATTCCAGCTTATGAGATGGGGCGTAAGGCAGTTAAAATGCTTATTGAAGAAATAGAAGCTCCTAAAGATTCAAAACCTAGCCCACAACACCTTGTCTTTCCTGCTTCTTTAGTCGAACGAGAAAGCTCATAATAAAAAAGCTCCTATTTATATTGCGTATGTCAATAAATGGGGGCTTTATTTTTTGACAAATATTGTCTACATATGTCGTATATAAAGTTACACTATTACAGTCTCTTTTCTCACCTTTCTAACTTCAAATTTTATACTTTTTCCACCCCCCACCAAACAAAAACTTTTGCACAATTTATAAAATAAAAAATAACACTATTAAACAACTTTCTTACTCATTAATACAAACGAGTTAAAAATCATTTAATAGTGTCAACCAATTTTATTTTGCTAAAAGATACTGTTCTATACCTGTCTTTAATCTATTAAGTCCATCTTCTAATAAACTTCTAGGACAAGCTATATTTACTCTCATAAAACCATCTGCATTTCTATACACATCTCCACTTGTTACAAAAAGTCCTGTCTTTTCTCTAATAAAATCACAAAGTTCTTCTGAATTTGTGGAAACACTTGTACAATCAACCCACATAAGATATGTAGCTTCCGCTTTTATTGGAAATACTACTTTAATATTTTCTTTTATAAAGTTTTCAGCAAACTTTCTATTTTCCCAAAGATACTTATTAAGCTCGTCAAGCCACTCACCACCTTCATTATATGCTACAACTGGTGCTATTGCCGCAAATACATTTGGCTCTGCAACTTCGTCTGTATTAATTGCCCTATTAACACGATTTCTTAATCCTTCATCAGGAACTAATATAGCCGCTGTTTGAAGACCTGCTATATTAAAAGTCTTAGTAGGAGATACACAAGTAATACTATTATTTTTACAAATTTCTGACACAGAAGCAAATGGAATATATTCCTTTTCTGGCTCTACAATATCACAATGAATTTCATCAGATACAACAATTACATGGTTTTCACAACACATATTACCTATTTTTTCAAGTGTAGCTTTATTCCATATTTTTCCGATAGGATTATGTGGATTACAAAGTATCATCATCGTTGTCTGAGGATTAGATAGCTTTTCTTCTAAATCTTTAAAGTCAATATCAAACTCACCATTTTCATACTTTAATTTACTTTCTAATACATTTCTTCCATTATTTAATATTGAACTAAAAAAATGATTGTAAACTGGTGTCATTACAACTACATTTTCTGCTGGTGTAGTTAATTTTCTTACAATGCTTGAAAGTGCAGGAATTACACCTGTACAAAACATAAGCCATTCTTTTTCTATATTAAAATGATGGCGTGTACTCCACCAATTCTTGTATGCCTTATACCATTCGTCACCTTTAAGCGCATACCCAAATACACCATGCTTTGCTCTTTCTATTAAGGCATTTGTTATCTGTGGTGCAGTCTGAAAGTCCATATCTGCAACCCACATAGGAAGCTCCCCCTCCTTTGTCATGTCCCACTTTGCACAACCTGTATTTCTCCTATTAATTACTTCATCAAATGTACTCATACCTAATCTCCTATTTTTTCATTATATATTAAATTAAAACAAAATTTTTACTTACTTATAATGCTATTATCACTACGACAGATTATCAGAGAATTTTGCTAATTTTTCTAATATCAAAAATCTACCATGCCATAAACTTATGTTTATCACAATAAAAGTCCTTAATCTCTAAAAATATTATGTCTATACTTTGATAATAATATAAGAAGTGCCATTCCTATTATACCACAAACTATGATTTCACTTAAGCCTACACTAAACATAAAATATGTTAAAAGTCCATCATATCCATAAGCATATTTTAATACAAATGGAACTATTATTGTGTTTGACACTATTGGCGGTATTGGTGCTAACCATTTATTCTTTCTAACTAATTATGTCCCTACTGCACCAATAAGAGTCGCAATACTACCAAATATAATATCCCAAATCATTCCACCACCGATAATATTTGCGACAAGACAACCCACAAATAATCCTGGAACTGCTGCTGGTGTATAATCAACCCAATTTCAAAAATAAATCTATCAAGATAAATCCATAGCCAACATAGAAACATTTTTAAACAATTTGCCCTTTCTAATATTAAATAAACCAAAATCCTAATTTATAATACTCCCCACCACAATTCTTTACAAGACCGTTACAACCTAGACTTTATTTTACTTCGTATTTCACCCCCCTCCGTAAAGATAGCAGTAGTAGATAAATAATAAATGCACCATTAAAAGAACAATTTTTTGAATTTGTATGGCAATGGCAAACATACTTGTTTGACAATGACATACAAAGGCAAAAGGTTGTACTTTTACTGGTGTGTGTTTATTTATCTACCACTGATATCTCTCACAATCTAATATAAAAAACAAAAACGGTCGGAAAGAAGATATTTCTCCTTCCCGACCTTGATATATGGAAAATTAGGAAACTGGCTTATTTAGTGATACCATCTGTCTTATAGATAAATGTTACCGTTCCATCTATATCATCTGCCTTACCTGCAAATGACTGATAATTCTTACCAAGTTCTGCTACTTTCTTTAATGTTTCAGTGATTTCTGGTGCATCAATACCGAGCATCTTAGTAATCTTTTCGATACCCTCATCATTAAATTGTATCATACCATCTTTTAATGTGATTGTACCATCTGCAAGCTCAATAGCTCCATCATTTACTTGAATAATACCATCTTTTACTTGAATAATACCATCTTTTAACTGGTTAGCACCGTCATCTAATGCTTGAACACCATCTGCTAATGCTCCTGCTCCGTCATTTAATGCGTTTGTTCCATCTTTAAGCTGATTTGCTCCTGTGTCTAATGCAGCAACTCCATCTGCTAATGCTCCTGCTCCGTCGTTTAATGCGTTTGTTCCATCTTTAAGCTGATTTGCTCCTGTATCTAATGCAGCGACACCAAGAGCCAATGCTCCTGCGCCTTCATTTAACTGAGCTGTACCAATCTTTAATTGCTTTGCACCATCGTTTAATGCGTTTACACCAGTTGTAAGTTCAGGTGTTGACTCAACAAGCTGACCTAAGCCTGCCTTAAGCTGATTTGCTCCTGTTACTAAAGCTGGAACACCGTTGTTCGCATCTGTAAGTTGGTCTGCACCTGCGTCAAGCTGTTTAGCACCCTCAACTGCTGATGACATTCCACTATTTAATGTATCATTATTAGCTGTTAATTTAGAAAGACCAGCCTTTAACTGTCCTGCTCCCTCATTTACCTGAGCACTTCCACTTATTAATGCGTTAAGTGCCTGACACACTGTTGTAGGTGCTGCAAGAGGTGTGTTAGCTGTAAGTTCATCAAGTGTACCAATACCAGCTTTAACTGTTGAAATACCACTACTTAATTTTGATGAACCAGCCTTTAATGTTGCAAGACTTTGTGAAAGGTTCATTCCTGTTTCAGGGTCTTGTGTCTGTGTAGCTGTATTATATACCTGTGTTAAAGCTCCTGATATACTCTGATTGCTTACTGTCTGGAATAAAAGTCCCATTTGTGCATTATATACAGCTCCAAGATTTGTAAACTGAGTACCAGAAGCTGCTAATGTTTGATTAATACCTGCGATAATAGGATTACTTTCATTAGTTATTACAAACTGATAAGCATCCATATATTTTGTATACAAAGCCTGAGTTGTAGCATTGTCTATTGTTTTATTCATGTCTGTGTATGGTGTAATTGCAAGATTAGCATTGCCTAACTGAGCTAACATTGCATTTACAGCTCCACCAATATTATTTTCAATTGTCTGTGCCTGTGCAAGTGTAGAGCTATTATCATATGCCTGTGCCTGTTGATTAATTTGTTCAAATGAGCTATTCAATGTACTAGCAAGTTTACCAATACCAGCATCAAGCTGTTCAGCTCCACTTTCAAGACTTTCCATACCATTTACAATACCAGGATTAGCTTCTGTTCCATCTCCTGCAAAGCTTCCAGCAAGAGTTGTAAGACCATCAGTTACCTGCTGTGTTCCTGTCTTTAATGTATCAGCTCCGTCATTTGCTGTTGATACACCATCTGTATATGCTGATACACCACTTTGTAATGCGCCAAGTCCTTCTGTATCAGAAGCAAGCTTACTTGTTCCTTTCTTTAATGCCATAACGCCTTCATTTAATTTGTTAGTACCATCAGCGAGTTGTCCTGAACCGTCATTAAGTTGTGAAATACCACTTGTAAGTGTTGGCATTTTAGAGAATAACTGATTAAGTCCTGTTGATAACTGACCAGCTCCTTCATCAACTTGTGAAATACCACTTGTAAGAGCTGGTACTTTTCCATTAAGTTCGCCTGTTCCACTTGCTAACTGACTTGCTCCAGATGCTAACTGTGAAATACCACTTGTAAGTGTTGGTACTTTTCCATTAAGTTCACCTGTTCCTGCTGCTAACTGACTTGCTCCAGACGCAAGCTGTGAAATACCACTTGTAAGTGTTGGTACTTTACTATTAAGTTCGCCAGTTCCATTTGCTAACTGACCTGCTCCATCTGCTAACTGTGAAATACCACTTGTAAGTGTTGGTACTTTACTATTAAGTTCACCTGTACCATCTGCTAACTGACTTGCTCCAGATGCTAATTGTGATACCCCATCTGTAAGTGTTGGAACTTGACTATTTAATTCACCAGTACCATCTGCTAACTGACTTGCTCCATCTACTAACTGACTTGCTCCGTCTGCTAACTGACTTGTTCCGTCTTTTAATGTATCAGTACCATCTGCAAGAGTTGAAGTACCATCCATTAACTGATTAGAAGCGTCTTGCAAATCGTCCATCTGGTCTTTAACATCGTCAATATTAATTGAGTCAACATCTACATCTGCAAATATACTACTTGTAGCTACTGACATAACATCATTTAATTCAAAGTCCTTAGCATCTGCTGTTACTTCAAAATACTCAGGAATATCAATATCAAGTGTTTCATCACCAAGTTCAAGGTCAAGACTATCTTTTAAGCCTGGCATAGCTGCACCAATTACTATATTGTTGTCATTTACTTGTGTTACTTTACCATTTGTAACTTCAATATTAGAGAATGTATCTTTTGGAAGAACCATTCCTGTAAGTACTGTAAATGGTACATAAGCTATTTGTTCTTTGCCCTTTACAGTGATAGTCTTCTTCTCATTATTAGTATAGTCAAATCTTATCTTAACCTTACCACTCTGTCCTGCAAGCTTATCTGCTGAGATTTCTTTTCCATCAAGGTAATAAGTAACCTTAATTGTTACAGGAGTCTGCTGTGTTGTTGTTCCTTGATAAGTAATGCTATTGCCATCTGCTGCCCATGTAAGCTTATTATCACTTCCTGTTGTTGATGTTTCATCACCTGTTAAGTTCTTAATATTACTTAACTTTGAAAAATCTTGTATTGTAGAAGCACCTGTTACATTATTTAACTTCTCATTAACAATAACATGATCTTGCTTACCTGTTACATCTGTAAATACATAAACAGTTTCATCTTTTGAATTAGTCTTTTTTTCTGTTGATACGTTGTTTGCCTTTGTATCTGAAGCAGCATTTAATGTATCTGTTAGAGCATTTTGTAAAATACTTTCACTGTCATTTGAAGCCCCAACACTTACTGCTGTTGCGCTTTCTACCTTAGATGAATTAGTTGAACATGCTGCAAGACTACAAGCCATCAAAGCTGCACACATAAACACTGAACCATACTTAAACAATTTCTTCTTTATCATAATAATCTCCATTCCTGAGCCAACCAAATGCTCATTCTGATTAATCATTTTCCATATATACTTAATTAATTATATATTATTTACTCCCGGTTTAACGGCTTTTACATTTTTACTCTTATCTATAAAGCCCTTACTTGTATGAATAATTATCTTATCAAATACAACAAATAATGATGGAAGAATAAATATAACTACAAACATACTTATTATAGCACCTCGTGCCATTAATGTACAAAGTGAACCAATCATATCTACACTTGAGTATACACCAACACCAAATGTTGCGGCAAAGAAACCAAGCGCACTAACAATAACTGATGGAATTGATGTTGAAAGAGCTGTTGCTATAGCTTCTTTCTTTCCTGCGCCTTCAAATCTTTCTTTTCTGTAACGTGTTGTCATAAGAATAGCATAATCGACAGTTGCACCTAACTGAATTGTACCAATAACTACTGATGAGATAAATGGTATTGTTGTATTCAAATAGTATGGAAGACACATATTAATAAATATAGCAAATTCAATTGCTGCAACGAGTACTATAGGAAGTACTGCTGACTTAAATACACATATAATAATAATAAATATAGCTGCAATTGATACTACACTTACTGTCTTAAAGTCCTTATCAGTAATTGTGATAAGGTCTTTTGTACAAGGGCCTTCACCAATTACCATTGAATTACTGTCATACTTCTTTGTAATTGTATTAACTGTTTCAATCTGTGCATTAAGTTCATCAGAAGCAAGTTTATAATCTGATGCTACTGCTATAATCTGATGATTTTCACTCTTTAAAGTTTCTTTTAACTTTTCTGGTATAATTTCTTCTGGTATTGTATTACCTGCTATTGAATTATATCCCAATGCAAATGATACACCATCCACTTCCTTTAACTCATCTAACATCTGTTTAGCTTCCTTAGTTGGAAGGTCTGCATCTGCAAGCACCATGTATACAGAGTTAAGGTCGAAGTTTTCTTCCAACATCTTGTTCGCCTGTGCACAATCAAGATATTCAGGGAATGTATCTGTTAAGTTATAATAAACATTTGTATTGTTATAACCATAAATTGCTGGTCCTAATAATACTAAGAATATTATAATAAATAACCAAGAATGATTAACTACGAAATTAGCAAGCTTATCGAATTTTGCTGGCATAATTTCTTTATGTGTAGTCTTTTCAAGTGCTCTATCAAATGTAAGAATAAGTGATGGAAGCACTGTTACACAACCTATAACACCGATTACAACACCCTTTGCCATAACTATACCAAGGTCAAGACCAAGTGTAAAGCTCATAAAGCAGAGTGCTAAGAAACCAGCTACAGTTGTGATTGATGAACCTACAACAGATGTAATTGTACTTCCTATAGCCTGTGCCATAGCTTTGTTGTGGTCATCACCATTTTCTTCTTTCTTTTCCTTATATGAATGCCAAAGGAATATTGAGTAGTCCATTGTAACACCTAGCTGAAGTACAGCCGCTAACGCTTTAGTAAGGAAGGATACCTCACCCATAAAAATGTTAGAACCTAAGTTATAAACAATTGACATACCAATACTTAACATAAAGAAAACTGGTACAAGGAATGAATCCATAAATACTGCAAGTACGATACTTGTAAGTACACAAGCAATAACTACATAAGCTACTGTTTCTTGCTGTGTTATCTTTTTAGTATCTGTAACGACTGCTGACATACCACTTATAAAACACTGTCCTCTTGCTAACTCTCTAAGTTCGCCAATCGCATTCATTGTCTCATCACTTGATGTTGTGTCATCAAAGAATATGACAAACATTGTACAACCTGACTCCTGATTTTCAAAAATACTTCTATATTTTTCAGGAATTAATTCTGTTGGTACTGTATTTCCAACAAAACTATTATAAGATACGATGTCTGTAACGTGGTCTACGTTTTTAATCTTATCTTCTAATTGCGATTCATCTTTTGCGTCCATGCCTTGCACGACAACCGTTGCATAAGCACCTTTTCCAAACTCATCCAGAAGGATATCTTGACCCTTCATAGTTTCAATGTCACCCGGAAGATAATACAGGATATCATAATTGACTCTTGTATATACATATCCAAGTCCAGCCGGTATAAGTAATAAGAAACTGATGATAAGAATTGGAATTCTTAACTTTACTATTACTTTTCCTATTTTTTCCATATCTTTCCTCCTGTCTAACCAAAAACAGTTTTATGACCAATGGTCATTCTTATTTTCGTAAGTCATTATAACACAAACTGACCATTAGTCAATATATTTTTCATCATTTTTTGACCATTAGTCATTTTTTATCAAATTTAATTGACTTTTTTTTAATAATAAACTAATATTTTATAGGACAACATGAATGTTTATACTATTAATCTTGTGGACATAATTATTACATGATTATATATTAATATCATTTTAACTATATATTTATAAAACCTGTTTGTATTACAAATTAATATATACTTGTAATTAGATTTTATGATAAATTATGTACTATAGAATGGAGAGAAAGTTATGGGAAAGATAGAAACAAATAAACAACAAAAACAAAGTTCCCTGCTTAATACTGCTTTTAAGCTATTTACAACGAAAGGAGTCAATAAGACTTCTATAGCTGAAATATCACAGCAGGCTGGTATTGCTAAGGGAACATTCTACCTTTATTTTAAAGATAAATATGATATAAGAAATAAGCTTATTTCCCATGAGTCAAGCAAGCTTTTTAAAAATGCTGTAAAAGATTTAAGAAGCTATGCTGAAACTGTAGAAGGTGAAATTCCATTTGATGACCAGATAATATTTATGGTCAATCATATTATTAATAAACTTAATAACAACAAGACATTACTTACTTTTATATCAAAGAATTTAAGTTGGGGAATATTTAAAGAAGCCTTAACAACTAATGTAGCAGAAAATGATATTAACTTTAAAGATGTATTTTATCAGATGATTGATAATTGTTCTGATAATATAAAAGACCCTGAAATAATGATTTTTTTAATTATAGAGCTTGTAAGCTCAACTTGCTACAGTGTTATTCTTGATAGCGAGCCTGCCGACTTAGAAACAATAAAGCCATACTTATTCAGTGCAATAAGAGCTATTATTGCACAACATATAGAAAAAGAAAATGAACAAGAAACACCACAAGCTATTATAAACTAAACTATCAAAAACACACTATGTCAGTCTCTCATAGTTTAATTAAAGTTGGAAAGTTCTTGTGTAAATATGAACTTTGCCTTGTTATTTGCTTAAAAAAAATGGGGTCGCACTAAGAAAAATAATTTTTTTAATGCGACCTCCACTTTATCTATACCATTATATAAAACTATATTTTTAATTCAAAACTATTTCACTACTGCATGGCTAAGCAAATACTTAACCCACAATTGTATATACTTAGCTTTCAAATGTACGCCATCACTTGTATACTCTGGATTTAACTTTCCTGTACCTGCTAAATCAAACACTTCATTTTCATCAAGCCAAAATACACTAACATTATCTGCCAACGTCTTAAGCTTTTCATTTCTTGCATTAATATTAACATTACTAACAGAAGTATTAGCATCATCTTTACTTTGAGTAACGTGCATAATGCTTTGAATATATATAAGGGCTTGTGGTTGAAGCTGTTTTATTCTATTAATAACTACGCAGTACTGTTGTAAAAATGTATCTGGTGTTCCCGTTCCAACTTCATTAATACCAAGCATTATATATATCTTATCATATTTTGCAACTTGAAGTGCCGCATCTACTGTCATATTCTGACCATTTACATTTGCAATCTGCGACTCCATAACTTTCCATATATTCATTCCAGTATTTACAAAAAAGTTAGAATTAACTAATCCACCATACATCTGCAATGCAACAGTTCTAGAGTCACCAATAAATAATGCACCATTAAGATATGACTCATCTACTGTTGTAAAAGTGTACGTTTGTTGTGTGCTACTTTCAACTTGATTATCTGATGTAGAATTTTCCTCTGCTTGTTGTGTTTGGTCAGTTATAATTACTACCTGTTGGTCATTAGCCTGTACTATGTCATTTTCACTAGAAGTTTTTTTGCCAAATATACTTTGTATAGAAAACACAATAAGATAAATGCAAAACGAAACACCAAATATTACAATAAAATTATATTTTTTTAAATTATACTTTAACTGCTCCTTATCTTTTATATTTAACTTTAACTTATCAAGAATAGTATAAAAGAAATCGCTTATATTTTTAAACATATACACCACCTTTTAAAAACGGAAATATAAAAATGGATTGCTTGCTGATGTCATTATTCTATAAACAGATAACCAAAATATAATTATAATGACTATATTGACCACAAATGTCTTTTTATATTTATGATATATTTTTTGAGGAAACTCAAAACTAAATACTATTGCAAGTAAAAAGAATATCCCATATTGTATAAGTGCTGTCTTATAATCATTTGTATTAATAAATGCTACATCAGAACTTCCAAATATAGGAAATAATCTCTTAAAATACAATCCTATATCACTAAGATTTTCTAATGCAAACACAATCCAGCTCATAGGTATTATAAGCATAGCATATATATGCGAAAGTACTTTATATCTATCAAGAATATTTTCAAAGCCAGATTTTTCTATTGTAAGAAGTACAAAAAATATTATTCCCCACAACACAAAGTTCCAACTTGCACCATGCCAAAGACCTGTCAAAGCCCACACTACAAATGTATTAAATATAGTTCTTACTTGTCCTTTTCGATTACCACCAAGTGGAATATAAACATACTCTCTAAACCAAGAACCAAGTGTAATATGCCATCTTCTCCAAAACTCTGTTGCTGAACGTGACATATAAGGATTATCAAAATTCTTTGGCAAAGTAAAACCTAACATAAGCCCAAGCCCAATTGCCATAAGCGAATATCCATAGAAATCAAAATATATCTGAAATGTATATGCAAACATTGCAACCCATGCCATAGGAGTTGACATACCCTCTATTCCATACATTTGCGCCGTCGTCCAACAAGAACCTAACATATTTGCAATAATCATTTTTGCGCCAAGTCCTAATGTAAATACCTTAATTCCATCTTCAAACTTTTCAAGAAAGTAACTTCTTCTCCTTACCTGTCTTGCTATATCTGAATATATTACAATTGGACCAGCAATAAGTTGTGGAAACATCATAAGATAAACACCAAGATTAATAATATTTTTTTCCGCTCTTATCTTATCTTTGTATACATCAATTACATAAGAAACAATCTGAAACGTATAAAAACTTATTCCTAAAGGAAGTGTAAGACTACTTTTGATTCCGGTAAAAAATGTAAAATACTTAAATACAAATAATATTCCAAAATCATATAAAAGCGCAATTATCATAAATATATTTTTTTTAGAATTATCATCAATACCCTCTAGTCGATTTTGTATTTTACACCCCTCAATAAATATCGCAACTATATAATTAACAACAAGCGAACTAATTATAAGCGGTACATACTTTAACTCACCTACCGCATAAAATACAATACTTCCTACAAATAAAATAATATTCTTAAATTTTACAGGAACTAAATAATATATAACCAAAAAAATTGGTAAAAATATAAACAAAAACTCTTTACTGCAAAATAACATAAGTACCTCAAACTTCCAGCTAAACCTTATACATTTGTATCAATATACTAACCTTTATACATACTCTTTAATAACTCTATCTCCTTTTTATATCCAGAAAGCTCATTTGGAGTTTCAAGATATATAGGAATTCCTTGTAACAATGGATGATTAATTATATACTCAAAAGTATTTACTCCAATAGAACCCTCACCTATTTTTTCATGCCTATCTTTATGACTTCCAAATGGATTTTTTGAGTCATTTGCATGAATAGCACATAACCTGTCAAGTCCAATCACTTTATCAAATTCACTTAATACACCATCTAAATCATCTACAATGTTATATTGTGCATCATAAACATGGCAAGTGTCAAGGCAGACTCCCAAATGCTCTTTTAATTCTACTTTTTCAATAATGCGCTCAAGTTCTTCAAAAGTTCTTCCTATTTCAGAACCTTTTCCTGCCATTGTTTCAAGAAGCACCTTAGTGTGCTGTGACTTATCAAGCACTTCATTTAACATTTCAGCAATATAATCAATTCCAATATCTACGCCTTGCTTTACATGACTTCCTGGGTGAAAATTATACATATTTCCAGATACATATTCCATTCTCTTTAAATCGTCTGCAAATACACGTTTTGCAAAATCCCTTATATCTGGGTCTGCGGAACACGCATTAAGTGTATATGGTGCATGCGCAAGTATTACATCAATACCATTTTCCTTAGAAAATGCTTTAAATGCTTCTATATCTTTTTCATCTATTGGCTTTGCTGAACCACCTCTAGGATTTCTTGTAAAAAATTGAAAAGTATTTCCTCCAATTGATACTATTTCTTTTGCCATATTAAGAAAACCCTTAGATGCTGATAAATGACACCCGATTTTTAACATATTCCCTCTTTTCTATGTAATTCTAAATTCAAATTACATCAAAATAATATTTCTTACTCATATTAACATATATTTCCATTCTTAACATTTTTATATACAATCATTTATAATATAATAAACAGCTATTCACAATATCATATAAAATTTTTTTATAATCCACAATTTACTATTTGTTATACACAACAAAAATTTAAAACTTACTTTATCATATTAAAAATAATAAGTGCAATTGAATAAAATAATCGTTAATCATTTAACAATTCTTGATATATATCCCTTTTTGACACCCCTCTGTCCTTTGCTACTGCTTTCATTGCTTCTTTTTTATCCATACCTTGTCCTATATACATATCAACATGGTCTTTAATACTCATACTTTCCCATTCAGCTTGCTTTTCTTTTATAATATCACTTCTCTTTTTTCCTTCTATTACAAGCACATATTCACCTCTTGGCTCATTAATATCGTAGTAGGAAAGTGCTTCTTGTATTGTTGTTAAAAATGTATTCTCATATCTTTTAGTAAGCTCCTTACATATAGTAAGCTGTCTTTCTTTACCTAACACCTGCTCAAGCTCTTTAAGTGTTCTTACAAGTCTATGTGGTGCTTCATAAATAATAATAGTTCTAGTTTCATTTACAAGCTCAGAAAGTACTTCTTTTCTTTCCTGCTTATCGGCTGGCAAAAATGCTTCAAATGCAAATCTTCTCGTTGGTCTTCCCGACATTGTAAGTGCTGTTATACAAGCGGCAGCCCCCGGAAGTGAAGTCACCTTAATTCCAGCTTCATGGCACTGTCTTACAAGTTCTTCCCCTGGGTCAGATATTCCCGGAGTTCCTGCATCTGTAATAACTGCAATATTTTTTCCTGACAATAGCTTTTGTACAAGCACCTTAGCCTTTTCCACCTTATTAAACTCGTGATAACTTGTCATAGGTGTCTTTATTTCAAAGTGATTAAGCAGCTTTATACTATTTCTTGTATCTTCTGCTGCAATTAAGTCAACTTCTTTTAATGTTCTTAATACACGAAATGTAATATCTTCAAGATTACCTATTGGAGTGGCACAAAGATATAACATTCCAATGACGTCATTCTTATTTTCCATTATAATCCTACTTTCTTTTAATCACAATAATCTTTATATCTTCTAATACAATCAAGTCTAAATAATCAACTGCTTATTGCTTTACACAATACAACAAAAAACTTAATTATACATATCCAGCAATTCCTTAGTGTATGTACCATCATGGTTATACACAACTAACGCAGGTTCTACTGTAAGTTGACTTTTTGCCCCTTTTACAGCTTCAATAAGCACCATATTAGCTTCTTTATCATCATAAGGGTGAATAAGCTTTATTCTTTTGGGTTCAAGCTTGTATTTACACATAACTTGAAATATCTCAACAAGCCTTTTAGGTCTGTGTACCATAAAAAAATGTCCCTTCATCTTAAGACATTTTGAAGCTTGACATATAATATCATCAAGGCTACACAACAACTCATGCCTTGCAATAGCTTTACTGCTGTCTGGATTGACAATTCCATGATTTTCATTCATATAAGGAGGATTAGTTGTAATAACATTAAAAGAAGCCCCACCAAATATTTTTGAAGCTTCTTTTATATCTCCCTGCACAATATTAATTTGTTCATCAAGTTTATTAAGTTGTACATTTCTTTTTGCAAGTGCGGCACTTACTTCTTGTATTTCAAGTCCTGTATAAAAAGCCTTAGAATTTTTGGCCTGCATAAGTATAGGTATAACACCATTTCCCGTACCCATATCTAATACTTTATCATTTTCCTGTGCTTTTGCAAATGTTGACAAAAGCACAGCGTCCATTCCAAAACAAAAACACTCTTTATTTTGTATAAGTTTGTATCCGTTCCTTTGAAGGTCGTCTACTCTCTCATTATCATTAATCATCATTGATGTGAGATTTCCCTTCTTTTTTCTCTAATTTTTCAAGTTCTTCAAGTTCCTTTAAGCTCTTTTTATCAAGTGCTTTATCTACTCTCTTTTTAGGCTTAAATCTTAACTCAGAAGCTGCATATTCTCTTACTTCTTTTTCGTCATTGTCAAGGTTTACAATCACTTTTACTCGCTGTCTTAATACACTTACACTCGATACTTCGCCCTTTAACTTGTCAAACGTTGTAACAATATCACCTACATTAGGCAGCTTGCTATTAAGTTCTTCATATGTATCCTGCTCATTTTTAAGACAACACATAAGTCTTCCACATACACCAGATATCTTAGTTGGATTAAGAGAAAGATTTTGCTCCTTAGCCATCTTAATTGACACAGGTACAAATTCTGGCATATAAGTTGCGCAGCATAATGGTCTTCCACACACACCTATACCACCTCTTATTTTAGCCTCATCTCTTACACCAATCTGTCTTAACTCAATTCTTGTTTTAAATACAGATGCAAGGTCTTTTACAAGCTCCCTAAAGTCAATTCTTCCATCTGCTGTGAAATAAAAAAGCACCTTATTATTATCAAATGTATACTCTGCTTGAATAAGCTTCATATCCAGCTTATGCTTTGCAATCTTTTCAAGACATATCTTATATGCTTCTTTTTCTTTTTCTCTGTTTTTAGCTTCTCTTTCATCGTCTTCAACAGTTGCTGGTCTTATAACTGCCTTAAGTGGTTGTATTACTTTATCATCTTCAACTTCTCTTTCAGAAAGAACAACATGACCATACTCAACACCCCTTGCTGTCTCAACGATAACATGTTCTCCTTCTTCTATATGATATTTTCCTGGCGCAAAGAAATATATCTTGCCTGCCTGTCTAAATCTTACACCAATAACCTTAGTCATTAATTACTTGCTACTAAAAACATACATAAATATATGTTAGATGATTTTCCCTACTAAGTCATCGGTACATACCTATACATCATAGGCTCTCATCTATATAGCTTTTCCTTTCATAATATTTTTTAGTCAAATGGAAATTCCCAATCCACTTTACTAATTGTCAATAACACTATTTCTTATCTAATCATACAAAAATGCTAATACAAGCACACACTTATTGTCATATGCCATAGAAATAGATATCTTATTTTATATTTTTTATTAAATGTTACATAGCCTCTTTAATTGCCATAATAAGAAGTTCTATAACAAGGTCGAAATTAACGTTTGCTTTAAGTCTTATCTTCACCTTATCAATTGAATTAAGAATATCTTCAAGTCCTTCATAAGAACACTTTTCAGCTTGACTTTTAATAAGTGACAATTCATTCTTAAATATAATAAGATTAGCATTATTTGTACTCTTAAACACTAATACATCTCTATACCACATTGCCATAAGGTCAAGGTAATCATCTATTGTAAGTTTATAATTAGCTATATTTTTAACTTCTGACATAATCTCAGAAGTTGTCATTTCATTTGCATATTTTATCACATGAAGTACTTCATCTTTAAGCTGTGCAAATTCCTTTGAGTTTATAATATTTTGCGCTCTGCCAATCTTACCTTGTGAAAATGCTGTAGCAAACTTAACTTCATAATCTGTAACATCATAATTATCCTTAAGATACTTAGCTACAGTTTCATCAGCTACAGGTCTAAAATCAAGCTTTACACATCTTGAAATAATTGTCTGTAAAAATATATCTGCATTAGTTGTAATAAGAATAATAATCCCATATTCTGGTGGTTCTTCTATTGTCTTTAAAATGGCATTTTGTGCCTGTTGTGTAAGCTTTTCTGCCTCATCAATAATGTATATCTTATAAGGACTACTATAAGGCTTTATCTGCATATCTGCAATAAGCTGTTGTCTTATATCATCAACACCAATACTAGATGGCTTTTCATGCTTAATCCATATTATATCTGGCTGATTATAAGAGTCTGCCTGTTTACAAGAATGACATTCATTACAAGGCTCTATCCCCTTTTTTTCGCATTGAAGTGTCTTAGCAAATAGCTGTGCCATCATCTTCTTTCCCGAACCTAGTCCACCATTAAATATATACGCATGTGATACCTTATTCATACTAATTGCATTCTGCAAATGTTCTTTAATTGTATTATGTCCATAAATATCCGCAAATTTACTCATATTAATCCTCATTTCTATACTGTATGTATAATTACGTTGTTATATCTAAAAGCAACCCCCTTATATCATCAACTTTTCCAATAATCGCAAGATGGTCTTTTTCATCTTTTACAAGTTCACTTGCAAGCTCGTCAAGATTTTTGTCCACCAGCTTAATAATTCCATATACCCTATGTCGTCCTCGCCTATCAAGAAAATTCTCCCTTGAAAACTTATGTGACCTATTAACAACTTCATTTAGAAAGCCTTTTACAAGCTCTCTATACTTTCTCATGTCCTTTATATCCATGTGTTTTGATATCTTATCACCTTGAACAGTTATATCCTCCATCATCTCAGAAAGCTTTTCTTGAAGGTCTTGTTCTTCTATATTACTAATTAATGTAAACTTAAAACTACCATCTGATTTTTCAATATTTTTCTTTGCCTGCGTTCTTTGAACTTCTGAAACGTCATTGACCTTAATATCCACGAGAATACCCCCAAAAATTGATATATATAATTATATTAACATATCTGATTTTATAAATAAATAATTACTTAAATACTTTATCAAATTTATATTATTACACCATAATCTCTAATATGTCTTTAGCAATTATTTGTAAACAAGAGTCTATATCTTTGTCATTATTATACCTTTTATTAATATTTGCTTTTTTTAAATTTTCCTCTGAAAAGTCTTTTGTATCTGCAAGAAATCTCCTACACATTTCTTCATACTGAGGTGTTTTTTGTAACTTTTCTCTATCTAATGCACGTTTAAGTCTTATACCATCATCTACTTCTATGTATATTGGTAAAATATGCTCACTTCCAAAATACTTACAAAACTGTTCATAGGCTTCAAGTGTCCCAATAACAATATATTTTTTACCACTATTAATATCAATCTGTCCATCATCTGCTGTAAAGTACTTCCAAACACCATATACAGTGTTATAACAACGGATTTCAATAATCTTGTTGTTATTTTCCATCTCAAGCGCTTGTTTGTCTGTTACAAAATTATACTCAATACCTTGCACTTCTCCTTCTCTTTTAGGTCTTGTTGTATAAAGTGTAACTGTATTTAAATTAAGCTTATTATCACTAATAAGCCTTTTGTATATACTATCTTTTCCAGAAGCACTCTTTCCCATAACAAATGCTATTTCAGGCATAATAAATATACTCCTTTTCTTATTAATTCTTCATCTTTACAATTATTTAACTCTATATTTTCAATGTCAAGCCCCATCACCTCAAGTCCTGTATTCAAACCTGATATAATATAATCAATAACTTCTTTCGTTATTATTTCTCCCGGATTAACAAGTGGTATTCCGGGCGGATAAAAACAAACTGTGTTTGCTGATATTTTACCCTGCGCCTGATAAAGATTAATCTTTTCTTTATTATCACAAGTTAAAGCCTTGTAAATATTTAACTTTACATTAGCCTTATACAAGCCACTATAATTATTTATATTAGAATTTTCACCTATACTTTGAATTAGACCAACATTTTTTAAAGCTTTATTATAATAAACTATTTTTGTTAAAATATCTTGTCTTAATTGCACATTTTTACTTGTATCTGTATTACAATTATATTTATTTAATGTATTATATAATTTGTCATTATTTATACTACTATTTAATATATTTTCTTGTTTTATAGCTAGTAACTGCGCCTCTATTAATTCGTCTATCTGCTCTAACGCCTGCGTAAATCTTTCATAGTATTCTACCTTATCTGCAATACTTGTCATTGCAATTATATACTTAAGAGAAGACATCTCCAGCTCTATGTGATAATATTTTAACAAAATGTCGTGAAGTCCCTTGCCATTCCAAGTTGCAAGAACTATTTTTGAAATATCATCTACATCTAGCAATTTAATATATTTTAATTTTGACAAACGTTTTCTTAAACACTTTAAATTATACACATAATTATCAAATAATTCTTTTCCATTTTCTTGAATTATAGATACACACCTGTCAATCCCTGCCAACAACAAATATGATGGGCTTGTAGATTGATATATATTCCAATAATGCTTAACCTTGTCCCTATCTATAATCTTCCCATTAAGATGTAACAGGGCGGTTTGCGTAAATGACGGAAGTGTCTTGTGAATACTTTGTATAACAGCATCAGCACCACAATCAACTGCACTTTCAGGTAAGTCCTTGTGAAAATGTAAATGCGCCCCATGAGCTTCATCTACAATAAGGACTTTCCCATATCTATGCACAACACAAGCAATACTTTTAATATCTGATACTATTCCCTCATACGTTGGAGAAGTAATTATAACAGTACTTATATTTTCATTTTCCTTTAAATGTTTTTCAATATCATCTGCATACACCTTGCCATAAATGCCAAGACCACTATCTATAATATTACAACTTTTGTCATTACATTCAACTTTTTGTAACTGATTATTATTATCATATTCTAAACAATCGCTTTCTATATTACTATATTTTTCATTTAATATATCTTCTTGCACTTTATTGCTATTATAAGGCTCTGGATATATATATACTGGATTAAGCTCATTTAGATAAATAGCATTATACACCGATACATGACAATTTCTTGCTACAAGAACACTATCACCTTTCCTAGTTGCACCACATATTGCCGATAATATCCCTGCACTACTTCCGTTTACAAGAAATAATGTTTCATCTGCTCCAAAGACTTTACTAGCCCTTTCAAATGCTTCTTTTATTATATCTGTTGCATGATGCATATTATCAAACCCATCAATCTCTGTAATGTCAAGGCCATAAGGATTTCCCATCTTAAATAAATCTGTATTTCTTTTTGCACCCGGCATGTGCATAGGTACATAATCTTTTCCACAATAATCTTCTAATCTATCTAAAATATCCACATTCCTATGCGTTTTTTCATTAGAAAATGTGGTAAACTTTTCTTCTTTATACATAATACCCTCTTACTTATTTTTAAAATTATACCTCTAAATAAATACAATAATTGCATTTTTAATATATATTCCATAAATTGCGCTACCTGCATAACAGTTATTTTTTATATATTTCCAACAGGCTAAAACGCACAACTATGAGAATTTTTCATGTGAGTTTTACAGTTGCCAAAGTCTTTTGCAATGACATGCTTTAACTTGTTATTCGCATAATAAATAAGAGCCGACAAAAATGACGGCTCTTAAATAATACTTATTAATAATTTACAACATAAAAATAATTACTCAGTAACCTTTAATGTAATCTTTGCAGTTGCAGTACTATCAATTGCATCTGTTACTTTATAAGTAATCTCATATTCTCCTGCTTTATCAAATGTGTAACGACCAATTGTAATTATATCCTTAGAGATATCATTTCCACAAGTGTCTGTAGCTGTAACACCTTTGAGCAAATCTACTTTTTCTCCAACCTTAGTTGTTATATCCTTTGCACCTTCAATCTTTGCACTATAATCAAGCCAAGGATTATCTTTATCTGGGTCAGTTGGGTCCCAATTAGCATATTTGCTATCTAATGGTATTTTAATCATATCTGGTTTTCCTAAAGGTCCAGGATTAGCTTCATTATCATATATATCTACTTTTGTTCCCTCTGGACAATTATCATATAACCAATATACATCCCTAACACAAAGTCTTACACAGCCAAGAGAAGCAAATGAACCAAGCTTATTAAACTCCTCTGTTTCGAGAGTATCACTTGAAGCACTTGTAAATGGAACTGAATGGAATAAATAACCATCATAGATACGAGTTGCATAGTGACCATAAGTTCCATCAACCATAAGTCGCCATTCGTACTTATCTGTAGTGCTATATTCTTCGCCAGTTATAGTTTCTTCACCTTCAACACCACATGATGCTACAAATGCCTTTACAGGAATTGTGTACTTTCCATCATCGTCAATTCCATATACAGTTACACAATTAGCAGCTCTATTAACCATAATATAATATGGATATTCAACATCTGCTGGAGCTTTATAATTAACCTCTTTGCTTTCAGGCTCTTTATCTTCTATCCATACTACATTTTCATTGTCGTTGTTATTTTCTTTTTGTTCGCTTTGTGATGTTTCTTCTGTTTCTTGCTCTTGTTGTTCTTCTTTAGAGGCTTTATTAAATTTTATTCCCCCTGCATTTTTTATCTTTATGCCAGCAAATATCCCACCGCCAATAACAGCTATTGCTATAAGACACACTAATAAAATTTTCCAATTTCTTTGAAACCAGTTTTTTCTTCTTCGTAAATATCTATAATTAATATTTCCTTTACTCATTATTATCCTCTTCTATTATGAATTAATTTATTAACTATATATTTAATCTCATTGCACTATACAGACTAACTTCTACTTTCAATCTGCTTTATATATAATAACACAATACGTTAATATTTCAATACTTATTAAACTTATATCTAAATAATAAATTTATATTATAAACATCATCGTCAAAACATTATATATAATACAAATGCAACTATTAAATATTAAACAATTTTGTTTATAATATCAACTACTTTTCTATTACTTATACCTATTTATTGCAAAAAAAAAGAACCTCTCTATTATACAATAGACAAGTTCATACATCTCAAAGTGCCTAGAACCGGAATCGAACCAGTGACACGAGGATTTTCAGTCCTCTGCTCTACCGACTGAGCTATCTAGGCAAAGTAGCGGGGACAGGATTTGAACCTGTGACCTTCGGGTTATGAGCCCGACGAGCTTCCAGACTGCTCTACCCCGCGATATTTATTAACATAATATATTATACACCTAATGATTACATTTTACAACCATTAAATATAAAATAATTTAAAAAGATGGACGGAGAAGGATTCGAACCTTCGAAGGCATCGCCAGCAGATTTACAGTCTGTCCCCTTTGGCCACTCGGGAATCCGTCCATAGCGAATAACTTTAAGCTACTCACATTTAAAAATATTATCATATAAATAGCTATTTGGCAAGCTATTTTTTATATTTTTTAAAATTTTCTATTGTTATATTTTTAACATTTTTTTAGTTGTCACATTTAACAATATTAAGCAAGTCCCCTACTTACTATTGCATAAAACAATAAGTCAAAGTATGAGGACTTGCTTATATTTAATATTTTTCAGCACTTATTTATAGCAGTATGTCATATTACCATTTGTGATTATAGTCTATCTGTCCGTTCACAAAATACCATTTTCCATAATCATTGTATGCCACACCTGTATAGCTTGTATCTAACTTTCCATTGTTAAAATACCACCAGCCATATTCATTTGATGCCATTCCGGTATAATTTTTAACTATAAGTCCATTTTGTATGTACTTCCAGTCTTCTCCATCAAGCACCATTCCTGTATAGTTTTGGGCTATTCTTCCGTTAATATAATACCAGCTTCCATACTCATTTGTGGCTTTTCCTGTATATGACGTATCAAGTGTTCCGTTGCTAAAATACCACCAACCGTAATCATTAACTGCCATTCCGGTATAGTTGTAATCTATAAGTCCATTTTGTATGTACTTCCAGTCTTCTCCATCAAGCAACATTCCTGTATAGTTTTGGGCTATTCTTCCGTCAACATAATACCAGCTTCCATACTCATTTGTCGCTTTTCCTGTATATGATGTGTCAAGTCTTCCATTACTATAATACCACCAGCCATATTCATTTAACGCCATTCCTGTATAGCTTGTATCAAGTCTTCCATTGCTATAATACCACCAGCCGTATTCGTTCAACGCCATTCCTGTATAGCTTGTATTAAGCTCTCCATTGCTATAATACCACCAGCCATATTCATTTAATGCCATTCCTGTATAGTTATAATCTATAAAGCCATTGCTTACATACTTCCACTGGTCTTTATCAAGCAACATTCCTATATAATCTTGTGCAATTCTTCCATTGATATAATACCAGCTTCCATACTCATTTGTCGCTTCGCCCGTATATGATGTATCAAGTCTTCCGTTAGTGTAATACCACCAGCCATATTCATTTTCTGCCATTCCTGTATAGCTTGTATTAAGCTCTCCATTGCTAAAATACCACCAACCATACTCATTGAACGCCATTCCGGTATAATTATAATCTATACAACCTTCATTTACATATAACCATGTTGTTTTATCAAGCAACATTCCTGTATAACCTGTTGCTATTGTTCCATTGACATAATACCAACTGTTGCTACCATCAGAAGCTATTCCTGTGTAACTTGTATCAAGCCTTCCATTAACAAAATAATACCAACCACTTTCATTATGAGCCATTCCTGTATATGTCACATCAAGATTTCCGTTGTTAAAATACCACCAGCCGTATTCATTTTCTGCCATTCCTGTATATGTATAATCTATTTCATCATCCACATAATAACGCCATACATTATTTCCATCTAACTTCATACCAGTAAACTTAACAACAATATCGTCATCCTTATTATTGTCATCACTTGTATTACTGTTGTTACCATTATTATTATCAGAACTATTTCCATCTGGAATTAAGCATACTGTATCAGGCATATCATCATATATAGGAATAATAAATCTTAACGCAGTTGACTGCTTAACCGTTTCACTGTACGCCTTACTTGCTGTTACTGACTCCTGTCTTGGTGCAAGTATAAATGTCATATATTGATGAGTATATGGTGTTATCATATCAAACTTTTCATAGTATAAAGTATTTTGACCTCTGTTAATATAATTAGCACCTAATATCTTAGCTCCACCAATTATTGACTTCATTCTTGTATTCCATGCTCTATATGTAGATGGGTCATTTTTTGAAGCATATATAAGACCATTCTCAACAGCGCTTATTGTACCACTCTTGTATGCTCCTTGATTATAATAATTAAATAAACCCTCATAGCCTGAATATGTTCCAGAGATACTAAGTCCTTGTCCGTTATTTCCTTGCTCTTGAATAATTCTTGTTGCAAGGTGATATGGGCTAACACCTGAAACCATACCTGCATACATAAGTCCAGAAGCATAAGTATATGTAACACCATCAAAAACAAGTTCATGTGACGAACCGTCCATAAATGTCCCTGCTATAACATTTTTTACTCCTTGCTCGTTTTGTAAGCTACTATTAAAAGCAAGGTCTTCAAACATAAATACATTAGTTGAATTAAGGAAGTTTCTTGGGTCTAGTGCATATTTTATAAGTGCTTCTGAAGCTTGAACCCAACCGCCACTGTCAAATACAGTGTACTCTCCTGTTTCACTATTATATGCTCCTTCTGCCTTAGACTTCCACGACTCCTTTGCATAGCCATAGACAAGACTTCTTCCTAAAGCATTTTGATTTTTTACTACTTCATTCCAGTCTATGTCTATATGCTCTGCTGTAAATATCCAACCCGGATACTGAGCATGAACTTGTCTTAAGCTTTCTTTATATGACTCAGGAAAACCTTGATTGCTTAACATTGCTTCAAAGTCTTCATCATAAACGTAATCGTTGTCATTTCCTGAATTATTGTCATCTGAGCTGTCACTACCTGAATTATTAGAATTATCATTACTTGAACTATTGTTATTATCTGACGAACTGTTTTCTTTGACAGTTACATAATCAGCAGACACATATCCATAAGTATATGTACCATTATAAGTAAATCCTATCCTATACCATTTAGCACTACCATTGTATACAGTATCCAACACGTCAAATGTATCACCTGTATACACTTTAGTTATTACATTAGATGTATTCTCTGTTGAAGTAGATGAGCGCACTCTAAGTCCACCTTCATCCACGCCTGTAACTGTTCCTGTATAAGTTGCAGCTTGTACAATATTTATTGAGTTACTATATATATACGGAACACCTACAACTGTTGATACAGATAATGCAGCAGTAAGACCTATTGTTTTTAATAAATAACTTATACCATTTGCCTTTTTTAATAGCTTTTTTTGTCTATTACAAGTACTATATTTGTTGCCTTTATAATATGTTATATTCTTAACACTTTTGTTTCTCAATTTTTTAATACCTCATTCTTTTAATTTGTACTAAAAATCTACTTACTTTTTCTCCAATAATCAAGTGTTTGCTGTAATGTCTGCTTAATATCTATTTCTGGCTTCCAACCTGTACACCCGTTTATCTTTGTAATGTCTGGTTCAATTATTGGAACATCTACAGGTCTTAACTTATTAGGGTCAACCTTTACTTCTATCTGCTTATCTGACATTGAAACTATCATGTCAAGAATTTCTTGTATTGCAAGTGCATGACCTGTACCTACGTTATAAGTTTCTCCACGTTTACCCTTTTGTACAAGAAGTGCATAAGCTTTAACAACATCTCTTACATCTGTAAAATCTCTTTTTGCACTTAAGTTTCCTACATACATAACAGGTTCTTTTTCACCTTTTTCTATATCTGCAACCTGCTTGCAAAAATCAGCTACAACAAACATAGGTGTCTGATTAGGGCCTATATGATTAAAAGCTCTTACCATCATAATATCCATATCATAAGCATCTGCATATACCTTGCCTAGCATATTCTGGCATGACTTTGTAGCCGCATATATATTTCCTGGTCTTACATTATTTTCTTCTGTAATAGGACACTCTCCCTGTCTTATATGACCATATTCTTCTCCTGAACCGATAAGAAGAACTCTTGCCTTTTTATCACAATCTCTTACTGCATCAAGGACATTTACACAACCCTTTACATTAACATCTATTGTAAGAGCTGGGTTCTTCCAAGAATAAGCAACAGACGACTGCGCTGCAAGATGGAATATATAATCTGGCTGTTCTTTGCTAAGAACTTCTCCAATCTGAGCTTTATCAAGTATATCAAGATTGACTACATTTGCATTATCCATTTCAAGCGCTTCTTTTGCTGTTTTCGTTACTGTAACTTCCCACTTAAGGTCATTTACAAGGTGATTTACAAGGTATGGTCCTACAAAACCACCACCACCAATTATTAATGCTTTCATAAATTTTCCTTTCTTTAACTAAAGAGCTTAAATTTGCCTATAGCCAAATATAAACCCTTTAATTATTATATAATTCTACTTATAAAGATACAACGGTCTGCTATTTTTATCAACTTTTGTAACAAATGGAATATATTTTCCTCTATCTGTTATATTACCCTCTCTTATTTCTGCGTACTTTACTTCATTACTAGCTGTATAAATATTAGTAAGCTGTGATTGGTACAATTCTTGCACAAAAGTTTCATTCTTTTCTGTCATAAGATATACATTATTGTGAGAAGCTCTCAACCTTTCTATCTGCTGCATATCATCTCCAGAAACAACAGGGTACACATCTGCACCAGTTATTAACTTAAGTGGCACTTTAAGAGTAAGTGACCACTCTTGTGACATTACTATTGCATCATCTTTTGTAAATGTATTAGACAAATCTTCAATAATCTCCCAAGATACAGAAGTCTGGTCTTGTTGTTTGGCAATAACAATATCATAAGGCTTGTACACTATGCCTACAAACAAAATGCCTATTGCAACCATAACACATCTTACAGCCTTTATGTCTAATAATTTGATTTTAAACAGAGAATTTAATATATATATTCCAACAATTAAAATTACAGGTATATGTATAATAATATATCTTGCATAATAGTAATAAAATGCTATATACGGAATAAACATTATTGAATACAAGAAAAACTCATATAAAAATAATGTTGTTATAACAAGAATATCTTTTTTAGTAGTTACTATCTTTGGATATATAAGAAGTATCACAAAAATAGCTGGAATTAAAAATACACCTGTTGACATTACATAGGCATATACAGAAGCATATTCAACAGAGCTATATTTCCTTAAAGCAACGTAAATCAATGCAAAACCTGCTATAATAAATACTCTTAAAATAATACCAAGAACTTTACCTGTCTTTTTAGAAAGCTTATTAGTAGCAACTTTGTCTAAACTATTTACTTTGTGCTTATCTATTACTCTTATCACTACATACAAAGCAATGCTCAATAATATAGCTGCTGCCGTTACAATTGTAATAGCAGTTACAAGATTATTGTTATTTATAACCTTTAATATATAAAGGTTCTTATAATTGCCATGTGTATAACCTGAGGTTACATTTAACATACACCTAAAACCTAAGTAATATCCTATAAGAATTACAACATCTGATATTATATATATCGGCTTTCTTGTCATTATATAAAGCATATAGTACACAACCACAAATACTGGCATAAGTACATATATTGACACATGGAAAAACGCATAAGTAATTACTGGTATAATAGACAACCACATATACTTAGGGTGTTTTCTATCTGTCAGAAAATATACATATTCTGTTATAAGCAGTATAAGAAATGTTTCTGAAAGTGTTGTCTTAAAAAGCCATAGTACAGGTGGTGAAAATGCTAATATTACAAGCCCTAATATCCTAAAAGACACTCTTACATTAAGATTTTTAAGTATTGTATACAATATACACAATACACAAAACATAAACAACGCACCCGTATACATCATATTAGACATTCCAAATATTGTACCAACAAGCGCAAGTATAGCACTATAAGCATGTATACCATGAAGTATTCCTGTAGTGTCATTAACCTCATACAAAGACTTAAATGCACTGTCAGTTGTTGTTCTATAATAACCTGTCAGTGTTTCATCTATATCTTTTAAATATTCTTGTTTTTCTTCATCTGTTGTAAGGTCATTGTATTCTTCAAATGTAAAATAATTGTCAAAGTAACCATTTACCATAGCAACAGCTCTTGTCTGATATACTCCTGCATCTTGAGCTACGCCTAAGTATCCATTTTTATTAATAAGAAATGGAATTGCAATTAAAAATATAACTACGGGATATATGCTATTACGATAATCAAACGAATATGTAATACATTTTTTAAATACAAATATTAAAACACATAAAAGTATTATCTGTATTACAATAACTGTTATAAGTGCTTTTATAATTGTAAATCTATTAAACATAATATATATAGACGAAACAACAGCATATAACATTAAAAATGATACTACTGCCTGCACTATAATGGTCAATACATCTGCTTTTTTATAAAGACACGATACTATTCCAAATGCTAGTAATAAAGCTATAATTGCACATATAATAACTATCATTGTTCACTACCCCCTGCAACAAGCTTATCAATTCTGTACATGCACATATTAATATCCTTATTAACGACACTGTACTTTGGATATACATCTAAATTATACTGTGAATATTCATAATTATTGTACATCATAAATTCTGTATTATTAATATCACTTACATTAGAGGTTACATAATACACTTGATTTCCTGATACGCCAGTTGCTTCTTCAACAGCTTGAAGGACTTCAAAAACATTTTCACCACTATTCATATCGTTAAAACCTGTGTACTCTATAGCCTGTATATTTCTTAAGCCCGTCATAATTCCTATAAGTATCTTATCAGCACTCTTGTCATATACAAGCACATCAGAAGACTTAATATCACTAAGATACATCTCTACGTCATTCCAACTATATACACTAGCCTCTTTATTAATATTAATACCAACTATTCCAATAACAGTAATAACAGCCACAGTGCAAGATACTATTACTGAAATAATATTTGCATTACTATTTCTCATCACAAAATATAATACTATATAAATTACAGTTGCTAACAATGTACCTGCATTAAAAGCTATAATAGCAAATCCACACATCATTAATGAAGGCTGTAATATTGCGCCTGCAAATAACATATTAGTTACTTTTATCATATCTAAAAATGATATGTTATTTATTATCTGCATATTTATGTCGGTGACATTTCCTGTTATAAGCGACACGCACGCCTGCTGTAATTCTCCATAATCCCCAGTGTATATCTTGTTTACGCCTAACAATATAAGTATAATTACTGAAACAAAAAATGCAGCAGCTATAATTCCTGTTGATAATTTGTTAAATGTATATCTAACTTTTATTTCATTATCATATGAATGTTTCTTTAATATATCTATTATAACAAATACTACTGCGCTTATAAATATAGCTATCATAGTACTTATATTGACTGTTCTTGTAAATATCTGACCACTGTATTTATCGAAGCTTTGTACCTGTATTGCTGTAATAATTAAATATATTAAAGCATATATATTAAATGATATAATACCCGCAAGAACAATATCTGTATCTTTGTCACTATTGTAACTATGTACTACTCCTATTGAATACATAAGTGATATAATTCCTGCAAGAACTACAAAAATCATATAGTAATTGCCTGTATTGTCAGCATTTTCAAAATTACCATCATAATAATACTTCCAACTATTTCTATATATACAAAAATCGCCAGAATACGCCTTATTAAGTACAAGCTCGTCAATATATTCATCGTCAAAACGTTCATTGCTTGTAATTATATTGAAATTACTGCAATTATCAAGAAGAAGTGTTTCTACATCAAAAAACCTTTCTTCATCTTTTTGTATATCACCTGTTTCTGGAATTATATATCCCATTGTCATGCACTTTACAGGAATATACATATCATCTAACATATCTTTATCAATGACATAAGCACTTGTTGCATTTGACATTTTATCTATCTGGTGTAGTTCATTCCAAGATATCACTGTTTCTTTTTGTACAAATGTAAACACCATAATTAATGACGCAACTACTGTAACACCACCTGATATACACCAAGTTAAACCATACTTTTTTATATATGTAGAACATATAATATATGTTACAAATATAATCAATGAAAACATATAGACATAAGTGTATATCATACTTTCATAGCCAAATAATCTGCCTATAAGTGCCATTACCGAAGCTATAGCTGTATCAGCATCTTTTTGTTTCTCGTTTAATGGTTCAAGTACTTCGTTTACTTCTTCTAATTCTTCCTCAGTATATATATTTTCATAGTATTCATTATCAGAAAGCCCATATATGTAATACTCGTCTTTTAGCTTCATTGCTTTACTTTGTACAGCACCAACCTTGTCATTAATGCCATAATATCCACTTTTTAATACAAACATAGATACTATAGTTAATACAATTATAAGCATTATAGGAATAGCACTTTTTTGAACTGACAGTGAATATGTAATTCTTTTACCAAGAAATAAAAGAACAGCAAAAAAGATACAAAATAGACCCAAAGCTACAAATAGACTTCTTTCTATTGTATATTTTTTAATGGTATAAAGCACATAAGAAATTCCTGCGTATACAACAGTGTCTAGTGCTAAAGACAATACAAATATATGTATAATATCAAATTTTTTTAATATACATGACATCACTCCTGATGTAACAGCTATAAGCAAGGCTAGTAATATAAGCGCAAACACACGTTCTCCTCCAATCAGCGATTTACAATAGCTATTAAATATATAAAAAGGCAACTTATATTACTAAGCTGCCATTTTATACAATCTACAATTTTATCTTTAGAAACAATCCGCCTAATTAGATATTAGCTGCCTTTATTTCTTTTTCAACAATTGCTAAATCATTCTTAACCATTCTTTCAACTAATTCTTGGAATGATATTTCTCTTTC
>OOAK01000389.1_pt1 | contig 45440 bp, 70 predicted proteins | sample 1671811 | NCBI WGS metagenome assembly OOAK01 (sample SAMN06348195, study PRJEB24527) | human gut metagenome | biome: human gut; feature: ankylosing spondylitis patient; material: feces | host: Homo sapiens | place: China | collected 2015-10 | reverse complement strand
AATTAAATAGAGCGTATACAGTATATTGTATACAATATTCAAAGGAGATGATAAAAATAAAAGTAGAAGCAAAGGATATTCCGTATATTCAAAAATTTATGACTGAATTTTGGAAAGCTATAAAAGATTTCTATTCAGCCGAACTTACAGACGAATATTCCAAACAGGCTACTGATCGTCTGATAGAACTTGGAGAGTATGCGGAAATGTGTCCTGATGATAATGATAAACAGTTTATTAAGAATTGTCTAGTTGCTTTTAATAAATTATTAGATTCTAGGCAGAGGGAAGTGAGAAAGAATGTACAACACTAAGAATAAATACGAGCAGGGACAGGCGCTTAGAAGAGAAATCTACATGTATGTAGTAAGCTACTTTAAACTTGTTGGATACGCACCATCGGTCAGCGAGATTTGCGAGAAGGTAGACGCAAGCAGAGCTACTATCTGGAGACATTTAAACCAGCTTATTGATGATGGGTTGCTTAAAACAGCACACCCAAGTACTGATAGAGCCTATGCTCCGACAGGATACGGGTTCGGAAAGGTGAAGAAATGAACAAAATGCGTGAATATGAACGCGGCAGGGAAGATGGTCTTGACCTTGCTAGACGAATCACCAGAGAGGGCGGTCTTGAAGCCCTCGAAAAGGAATGCAGATTCAGGGGAGTAACAGGAATACATACTTCCCTGGCAAGAAAGGATCTGGACAAAGCATCTGAGAAGATCAAACAGCTTGTATCTGAATGCTGCGTGATCATGGCGATAGCTGTTCTGCATGATGAATTTGGATTCGGTCAGAAAAGATGTCAGAAGTTCATGGCAGGCATGGACAAAGCTTCGGACTATATCGACCAGGGTTTGGCTGAATGGATTGATTATGTACAGGCCATCAAGGAAGAACTGGGAATTGAATTAAGCTTTTCAGGAGAAATAAAAAGTCATGCAGAATAACGGACAGGTAGCATTTGGATAGGAGAAAAATGAAGTTCAAACATAGAAAGGAATAACACTTATCCTCGTGAAACGAGGTTCCGCCTAATCAGAATAGGTTGGGTAAAATTTGATAAATGCTAGACTGGAATGCCTTGGTTCTCCTACGCAGTGCAGAACAGACTAACGGTCAGAGGTAATAACTCCCAAGGCTATAAAGCAGATTGTAAAATTGCCATACGGATAATTGTAGTATGGCGTGTGAAAGAATTAATTGAAAAATCCATAGATAGGTTGAAACTGGCAAGTGATATTTCACTGAAACATTACAACAAACCACTTGTATGTGAGTATTCCGGTGGAAAGGATTCAGATGTACTTCTGGAACTATTCAGAATGTCTAGAATCCCGTTCGAGGTTCATAATTCGCATACCACTGTTGATGCACCGCAGACAGTAAGGCATATCAAAAATGTGTTTTCTGAATTGACAGAAAAAGGTATTAAATGCGAGATCGACTATCATGTGCAGGAAAACAACAACCGTCTTACAATGTGGAATCTTATTCCCAGAAAGCTAATGCCACCTACCAGAATCGTTCGGTATTGCTGCTCAGAACTAAAGGAAAGTGGTAATCCAAACAGAATGATTGCAACAGGTGTTAGATGGGCTGAAAGCAGTAAGAGAAGTGTCAGAAGCCCATTTGAAGTATTAGGGCAGACGGCAAGCAAAAGTATTGGCGTTTCTGACGAGAAAATGCTTATCACAGATAATGATGATACTCGAAGGTTGTTTGAAAATTGTCAGATGAAAGCGAAGACGGTAGTCAATCCGATCATTGATTGGACAGATCAGAATATCTGGCAGTTCATTGGAGAGAAAGATGTTCAGGTATGCGAACTGTACCGATGTGGATATGACAGGTTAGGCTGTTTGGGCTGTCCACTTGCATCAAAGAGTCAGAGAGAAAAAGAAATGTATGACTTTCCTAAGTATAAGCAGGCCTACATACATTCTTTTGACAGAATGCTTCAGGAACGCCAGAGACGTGGAAAAGATACGAAGTGGAGCTGTGGCGAAGAAGTCTATCTATGGTGGATGCAAGACAACAATGTAGTTGGTCAGATGGAATTATCTGATTTTATTGATTATTGAGGAAACATAAATACAGAAATCATGGAGGACTGCACAATAGCGTGTCAGTTGCTTACATGGGGAAAGTGAGGATGGAAATGGGAAAATTAAATCCGATAAGTAAAGATGATTTAAAAGTCGGAGACGTGGTTGGAATTGCAAGAGAAGTGTGGAGTGGATTTGGATCAGGGTTTAGACACGTCATGGTGTATCCTACGAAGATCATTCGTATAACTCCTAAACGAACTAAAATTGAAACCGACAAGTTTGGGGAGCACGATAAAAATGAAGTGTTTTATAAATATGATTCCGATGCCATAAAAGAAAGTGAAATGGCAAAGAAATTTAAGGAAATCAAAGAAGGCGTATATGCTATTGAAGATTTTAAGTCGAAACGTGGGCTGAGAACAATCAAAGATGAAGATTTAGATACACTGTCAGAGCATATTAATGCAGTTGCAGAAATTTTGAGAAGATATGGAAAGTGAGGACGCAATGAAAAATAATAATTACACTTCATTCTTCAAAACGAAGCCAAAGAAAGTAGAGAGATACATCCGTTGCAGAAAATGTGGTGGAAACATGGAATGGGTTGAATACTATCCGCCGGAAATCAAATGTCCGAAGTGCGGATATACGGTATATCCAAAACCTTATGAGCCTAACTGCAATGAGATTGAGAATTAGAAGGAGGACGCAAAATGTTAATCAGAAGTCAGAATAAGGAAGTTTTAGCTACACTTGAACTTTTATTCGATATCGAAGTTTCGGGTGGAGTAATAAGTGCAAGAAGAGATATGAGTTGGTGCTGCTTGCTCGGAGAATATTCCACCAAAGCAAAAGCCATGAAAGTACTGGATATGATTCAGGAAGCCTATGTAAATGGGCATATTGATTATCAGATGCCAGCGGACAGTGAGGTGGAAGAATGAGTGATGGAATTACACTTGCACAGAACGAAGATGGCACATTTAGTGCATACGATGATACCTATGACGTTGTAATACATTGTGAAACGGAAGAAGAACAGAAGAAAGTTATTGAGCGTTTAAAAGCTACTAACTGGATTCCAGTCAGTGAGAGATTGCCGGAAGAACACGATTCCATATTTGCAAAGTTTAAAGGAACGGATAACTGGAAAAGAGGAATGTTCGAAAAAACATCTAAATATGTGATTGCTACAGTTGTATTTGACGATGGAACAGTATTGGTAGAACAGGCGCATACTGCTGATGGAATTTGGAGAACGGATAAAAAAGTTTTAGGTGGAACAGTAGTTGCATGGATGGACTATCCGGAACCATATAAGGAGGACTAAATAAATGTTAAAAATAATACAATGTGAGGGAAACGGACAAGGTAGTTGTAAAAGATGCAACGATAAAGGTATCTGGAACAGACACTGGATGTGCTTCTTGTATAAGATACAGGGGCAGGAAGGTTGCTACTGTGAGAAATGTATAAAAGAAATTATGAGAAAAGAGGCAAAACATGGGTAGGCTGATTGATGCAGACTTATTAAAAGAAAATATAATAAAATGTTTGAAACCATTAGAACCAGAAGAAGGAATGATTGACGTGGATGTTGCTTTGGTGAGCGCACTCATGGAAATAGATAAACAGCCAACGGCATTTGATGTGAATAAGGTTATTGGCGAATTGAAAAGAGATAAATTTATCGAATCCGAATGTATCTTATCTGATGTACATCAAGGATACAATGCTGGACTGAGCAGGGCGATAGAAATTGTGAAAGGCGGTGGAGTTGAATGAGTAACGTATCAATTGAAACATTAGAAAAGCTAAAAGACAGTATGGTCGGAAGAAGATATAAACATTTCAAAGGAAGAACCTATATTGTCACCGATATCGCAGTACATACAGAATCTGATGAAATCATGGTGATTTACAAGTGTTTCACAGACCCGCTTGCAACATGGTGCAGACCGTTGACTATGTTTACGAGTGATGTGGACAGGAAGAAATATCCAAATGTCAAGCAGAAAAGAAGATTTGAACCACTTTCTAGGCAGGAGGAACACAAATGAGTAGCGCAAGCGTAAGATTTGGAACAAAAGCGTATGTATGCGCAAGATACTTTCTTAGACCGGGAAAGTGCTTCAAATACATCGACCAGCGTGGCGAAGATACCACAGAACACATCTATGAGGTCATGGCGTTATATCCTTATTGTGTATTGTTAAGAGATACCAGAAACGGAGTCAGAACTTGTCCGGGATATAACACTTTGAGCCTGATGCTGAGAGGAAGTGAAGTAGGTGAGTAAAGGTAAAGATATCTCTACTATGTTTACAAGAGAAGAAAACAAAAAGAATGGAAGGCTTGGATATTGTCAGGCTACAAGAGAAAAAGATACTATCATTAGCCCTTCGCAATATGGAGCATTCTTGCAGAAAAGAGGTAGGAGAAGATGAGTAAATCAGTATTAATCATGAACACACCAAAAGGATGTTTTGCTTGCCCATTTCATATGGCGGATTTCAATTTTAATTTATGCCTTGCAACAAGAAATGATTCAATCAGAACTATTTCTAAAGTAAGCCATGAAGGATTCAAAAAACTGGCAGGAAGACCCGAATGGTGTCCACTGAAAGAATTGTCGGAGAAGAGCACTATTGAGAACGATATGACGGATTATCAATGTGGGATGGTTGATGGTCGAAATCAGTGTATTGATGAGATTGCAGGAGGAGGGGATTCTGATGATTAATTTAACAGGAAAAAGCGTGTTTGTAAAGGCACAGGAAGAATATTTGAGTGTTCTGAAAATGGCAAAGCTGCAGGGATTCACATGGGTGAGAGATTAACACTTAATGAAGATATTAAACATGCAAAAGAAGTAGCAGATATGAATTATAATGACGCAGAAAAATTTGACTCAAATGATTCTGCAGAAAATTATATAAAGGCTAATTGTATGAAATGTGCAGAAGAACACGAACAGCTTGCGAAATGGTTAGAGGAACTGAAATCTTATAAAAACTTAGAAGAACAGGGCTTGCTTGTGAGATTGCCGTGTAAGGTTGGAACAGAAGTTTTTTGCTATTTTCCAGGAGACAGTCATTATACAAAATGTCAAATTAAAAAAATAGAAATCTGTCAAAGCATATTTGGAAATATATGTTACTTTGCAGAGTCAGTTGCACAAAGGGGACGTTGTTGCAGATATTATGACAATGAATTTGGAAAATTTTTATTTCTCACCCGTGAAGAAGCCAAAAAAAAGAAGCTGGAGGAGATGAAGAAATGAAACCAGAAGAAGCATTAAAAGAATTAAGTTATGGTGACACAGCCTATGGTGGTAACTGTACTTATGAAGTTAGAATGGGAGCCATTAAAGCGTTGAAAAAGCAGATTCCGATGAAACCAAATAATATAAAATCTATTTTTGATTTTTCTGGCAGATATTATACGACAAAAGGTAACTGTCCAGTTTGCAACAGTGAGGGACTTTATAAATCAGATTTTTATTGCAATAAGTGTGGACAGAAATTAGATTGGGAGGAGTGAAATAAATGAATCTTAGAAAAGCTACATTAACCGACTATGGAGTGCCGCCGGATGATATACCGGCGCTTCAAAGTCATTTCAGACACCTTGACGAGAATGACAAGTACAATCTTCTGCAAGTGTCAATCAAATATGCGCCAGGCATAGAAACGCAGATATACGACAGCATAGTGAACTGTATAGGATACCGGACAATGGAACGATTCCGAGATATGCCGGTATCCGAAAATGATTTCTACGGATATAAACGCAAAACTATGGCAGAATATTATCACTTGGCAAAATTGACCGGAAGATTATAAAATTGATAAAAAACTAAAAGTGGTGTAGAGGTACATAACCCCTAGTGTGGTATTATAGTGTATATAACTATAACTATGCTAGGGGATTTTAATTCAGAAAGGATATGATTGGATGTTGATAGGATGGCAAACGAGGAAAATTTAAAACCATTTACAAGCAATCAAAGCCGTGAGGAAGCCGTGAGAAACGGACAAAAAGGCGGTATTGCATCTGGATATTCTAGGCGACAAAAAAAAGCCCTTTCTGATTATGTAAAAATTATAGCCGAAAGTCCTGCATCAAGTACTGCAAAAAAGAAACTTGCAAAAATGGGGATTGCTGACGAAGACGCAAATAACATGGCAGTCGTAGCAACTTCTCTGTATAAAAAAGCGGCAGATGGAAATATACAGGCTATCGAAAAATGGGAGCAGCTAACAGCAGCTTCAAAAGACGATGATGAAAAATATGAACTTCCTGCCAGAGTACTTGGCAAGGCATTCGTGGATATTAACCGACAGATTAAGCCTAATATTGAATATGTATTTGAGGGCGGTCGAGGTGGTCTGAAATCTTCATTTGTGGCCTTTAAGATTGTTGAACTTATCAAGAATAATCCTCAGATGCACGCCTGCATTACAAGACAGGTGGCCGGTACTCTGAAAGATTCTGTATACGCTAACATGAAATGGGCTATCAACGAACTTGGATTGACGGAAGAATTTGAATGCAAGGTGTCACCACTTGAAATCAAGTATATTAAGACTGGACAGACAATATACTTCCGCGGTCTGGACGATGAAACCAAACTGAAATCTATTAAGCCAGAGTTTGGATACATTGGAATCCTCTGGAAAGAGGAAAAAGATCAAATGAAGGGAGACGCTCAGGAGCGTTCTGTTAATCAGTCAGTGCTTCGTGGTGGCGATGAATCCTATGATTTTTCATCATATAACCCACCAAAATCAAAATCAAACTGGGTAAACAGGATCAAGCTCACGCCTAACCCGAAAAGAGTTATCCATCATTCGAGTTATCTGGAAGCTCCGGCGGAGTGGCTCGGACAGAAGTTTATTGACGATGCAGCGCATCTGAAAGAAATCAATCCAGAAGCCTATGAGCATGAATACCTGGGTGTTCCAAATGGTGACGGCGGAAACGTATTTGAATACCTAGAAATCAGAGATATTACAGATGAAGAAATCGTCCGCATGGATCGTATTTTCGCTGGCGTAGATTATGGATGGTACCCGGATGCCTTCTGCTATCTCCGAACTTATTACGATTCTGCCAGGGAGAAGATATATCTGATTGACGAATTGTATGTAAATAAATGGAGCAACTCCAAGACCGCTGATTGGATCAAGAAAAAAGGCTACGACGATTATACGATGATATGTGATTCCGCGGAACCCAAGTCCGTGAACGACTTCCGGGATGCCGGACTTCCTGCCAGAGGAGCGATCAAAGGGCCGGGAAGTATCGAGTATGGTTTTAAATTCTTACAAACAAAGACCATAGTCATTGACCCGAAGCGGACACCGAACGCATACAAAGAAATTACAGAATATGAGTATGATCGGGACAAAGAGGGAAATGTAATAAGCGGTTATCCTGATGGAAACGATCACGCAATCTCGGCACTTAGGTATGCTTATGAGCCGTTATTTAACAGGAGGGGGTACAGTGCATAAAATGTTAGATAGGTACTTTTCAGATAAAATAAATAAATTCTTAAGCATCGGTTTAAAAATATATGGATCATCTGACATTAACGAAATCTTAAAAGTTGTAGAATATGAAGACATTATTGTGCGAGATACTTCTGTAAGATGGATGGATTTTAAAAGGTAGATTAAATGGGACTTATAACAACGCTAAAAAGGTGGTTTAACATGATATTCAAAAAACAAGCCGAAGAGGATTTCAACATCCAGGCAGCAGAATTTCCAGAAATGGAATCACTGATTAACCGGTGCGCGAACATTTACAGGGGAGTACCGGAATGGCTAGATGACAAGAATAACATCAAGACGATTAATTTTGCAAAATCCGTCTGCTCAGAAACAGCCCGGCTCGCAACATTGGCGATCGGCATTCAGATAGATGGTTCCGCAAGGGCGGCATGGCTACAGGAGCAGATTGATAAGGTATATTTCCAGATTCGTCACTGGGTGGAATATGGCTGTGCTTACGGAACCGTGTTCATTAAGCCAAACGGCGAGAGCCTTGACGTATTTACTCCAGCAGATGTGATGATCGTGGATTACGATAATCAGGAGATTAAAGGGATTATATTTAAGGATTCGTATACTGTTGGACGGAAATACTATACACGGCTTGAATATCATAGATTTGTTGAGACCACAATAGATGGCGTGACAACTTATCCGTACTACGTTTCTAATAGAGCTTACGTATCAAAATCTCCTCAGAGCATCGGAGATAGAATCGGCCTTAAACAGACTAAATGGGCTGACCTCATGGCAGATACACCGCCGATACTCAAGGCAAACGGCGAGAAGCTGGACGGACCGTTGTACGGAATGTTGCGGACACCGCAGGCGAACAATGTGGATATCAGTACACCACTTGGCTTACCGATATTTGCAGAAGCTATCGAAGAGTTAAAAGATCTCGACATTGCATACAGCAGAAACGCCGGAGAAATTTTTGATTCTCAGAAGATAGTTCTGGCAGATGATAGACTGCTGATGCCAAGCGGTACGCCTGTATCAGCCATGTCACCGCAGGGCATGGAGAACAGACGCAATGAAATGAACTTACCGCACTTTGTCAAGAATGTATTCGGACAGGATGAAAAAGAGTTTTATCAAGAAATCAATCCGCAACTCAACACGGATATCCGTATAGTCGGCATAAATGCCCTTTTAAGTCAGATAGGATATAAAATTGGATTCTCCAACGGGTACTTTGTTTTTAATGAAAAAACCGGCATGGTGACTGCTACGCAGGTAGAAGCAGACGACCGACGGACAATCCAGCTGATTAAGGATGTTAGAGATAAACTAGAGTGTTGTTTGAATGACACTATATACGCCCTAAATACATTTGCAGATTTGTATGGTATCGCACCAGATTCTAACTGGATTTACGACGAAAAGAAAAAGAAATATGTCCAGTATATAGTTAATTATGATTTTGGCGATTTTACATACAACAGAGAAGAAGACAGGATGACGTGGTACAGTTATGTAAATTCCGGGCATGTAGCATTTTGGCGTTATTTGATGAAATTTTATGGATATACCGAAGAGGAAGCAAAAAAAATTTCACAAGAAGCCAAAGAGGAAAACAAAACGAGAGGTTTTTTTGAAGAAGAGTAATGAGATTAGAACAATGGTTAAAGAAGCTTAGCCAGACGAACCGAAATTATTTGGAGATGAGTAGTTATGTTAAGCCCAGAGTATTTACGTAGAATAACAGAAGGCAGTGAACAGATTGCCGAGGAACTGCATCAGTATATCATCTCTGAGATCGTGTCGAGAATGATGTCAAGAATCGGCAGAGGTGAAGATTATATTCTAACTAATGCCGATGCGTGGAGAATCAGAACACTACAGGAATCTGGTGAACTGTTAGAAGACATTCTGGCAGAGCTGTCTAAATATACCAAGCGGCAGCAGGAAGAACTAAAAGAGGCGTTTGAAGATGCCGGAATCACTGCTCTCGATTATGATGATAAGATATACAAGGCGGCAGGATTAAGCCCTGTACCGCTCGAACAGTCGCCAGCTATGATAAGACTCATGGAGCGAAATATGCTTGCGACTATGGGAGAATGGCGGAACTTCACAAGGACAACTGCAAATGTGGCTCAGGCACTGTATATCAACCAATGTGACCTTGCATATAATCATGTAATGACTGGAGCAGTTGGATATACGCAAGCCATCAAAGAGGCAGTTAATAACGTTGTGAGTGATGGTGTTACTGTCACATACCCATCTGGCAGAAAAGACACGATCGAAACAGCAGTCGCACGTTCTGTCAGAACTGGCGTGGCTCAGGCGTGTGCTGATATTCAGTTGACAAGAATGAAAGAAATGGGATACGGTTTAGTACTGACATCGGCACATATAGGAAGCCGCCCAAGCCATGAAGTATGGCAAGGGCAGGTATTTTCTATAGATTGGGAAAAACTAAAAGAAATTAAGCCGGAGTTCTTCAAGGGGCAAGATACATCAGAATACCGTAAAATGTCAGAACAAAAAGTAAGCCGATATCCAGATTTTATTGAAAATTGTCATTATGGCGAAGCTGATGGAATATGCGGAGTAAATTGCAGACATCATTTTTCGGTTTGGGCGGAAGGAATGCCGAATCCCTATGCAGAACTATCAGCGCAGGATAAAGCCAACAAGGGAAAACAGTACGAAAAAGAACAGCGGCAACGTACTTATGAGCGAAGAATCCGCAAAACGAAGCGAGAAGTCCTTGGACTGCAAGCAGGAGTTGACAATGCACCGAACGAAAAGGCGAAATTTGCATTACAACAAGACCTTGACCGGAAGTCTTATCTTTTGCAGAAACAAAATGCTGCATACAAAGATTACTGCAAAGACAATGATCTAAGAGAGCTGCAAGACCGGCTCATGATTGCTAAGTGGAGCCGCCAGAACGCCGCAAAAGCCAGAGGAGCGGCAAAGAGATATAAAACAGCAAAGGGGATTGACTGATGGACAGATGGGAATATTACAATCCGAATCCTGTTAAGGATAAAAGAACAGGAGATTGCGTTGTCCGAGCAATATGCAAAGCAACTGGTTTCGACTGGGAAACGGTATTCGCCGGATTAATGATACAGGCATGCACTCTGTCAGATATGCCATCAGCTAATTATGTCTGGGGAGCGTACCTTTACAAACATGGGTACAGACGCAAACTGATTGAGCAATCAGAACGGTATATCTATACAGTCAATGATTTTTGCGCAGACCATCCGACAGGTACATACATTTTATGCATAGATGGCCATGCAGTGACGGTACAGAATGGTAAATATTACGATACATGGGATAGTGGTAATGAGATCCCGGTATACTACTGGGAAAAGGAGTAGCTAAATGAGTATATCAGAATTTGTACAGATTTTCCTTTCTATCTGCGGAGGGGTGTCTATTGTCGGAGGCGCGGCAGCCGTAATCTTTAAATGGATTACACCGGCATTTCGACTTAATAAGCGAGTAGAGACACTGGAAGAACATGATAGACGAGATTATGAAAGTCTTCGGAGAATCGCAGAACGAGATTCATTAATTCTGGAAGTGTTATCAACCATGCTGGACAGTCAGATCAGTGGGAATAATGTGGAAGAATTAAAAAAAACAAAACAGAAGCTTACAAATTATCTTGCGCAGAATCAACGTTAGCATTAGTAAGGGGTATGCTCATGAAATTATATGTGTTCACGAAGAAAGATATAGACAGATTCTTGATAGAGTGTAATTTCACACCGGACGAAGAAAGATTGTTCCGACTGAGATGTAAAGAACATACGCTCGAATACTGCGCTGAGCAGATGAACGTGAGTATATCTACGGCAAAACGGTTAAGCCGCCGGGTGAACAATAAAATAATTAAAGTGTGCTGATACTTTTTGGATACTAATTAGAGCCAGAAACGACCTGTTTCCGGTTCTTTTTTTATGTAAAAATATAATCAGAAAGGCGGTGTATAAGATGGCATTATATAACAATCCTTATCAATATAGCTTTGGCGTTCCGGGGCAAATGAACCAGTTTCAGCAACAGCCTGTCCAGATTCCAGCTCAACCAGTACAGCAACCACAGCAGAATAATAGCGGTATCCTGTGGGTATCCGGCGAAGTCGGCGCAAAATCCTATCTGGTAGCGCCCGGGACAAGTGTTTTGCTGATGGATTCAGAGAGTGAAAAGTTCTACATAAAATCCACAGATGTATCCGGTATGCCACAGCCACTGCGGACATTTGAATACCACGAGATAGGCTCTCAGATGCCGCCTAAACAGCCTGTTCAGAACATGGACAGTAAATATGTTACTCGACAGGAATACGATGATTTAAAAGCCAAATGCGACGCTATAGCAAGTCGATTAAATTCATTTTCTGAACCTGTTAGAACTAATACTGTACAAGAGTCAGCAATCAAGGGAGGAAACGCAGATGAGTAATCCATTATTTAACGCACTTGGCGGTGGGATGCCACAGGGGAACGGACCAATGCAGATGATACAGCAGTTTATGCAGTTTAAACAGAATTTTAAAGGAGACCCGAAGGAAGAAGTTCAGAAGATGTTGCAGTCTGGGAAGATTTCTCAACAGCAACTTAATCAGGTTCAGCAGATGGCAGGGCAATTCCAGAGTCTGCTGAAGAATATGAAATAGTACATTACAATCTGGCCAGATTGATGTAAATACACAAAAAGGAGATTATATTATGGATGGAAATTATAGCTTAGCAGATATTGCCGCTGCTACTGGAAACGGTAGAAATAATGACGGCATGTTTGGCGGAGATGGTGCTTGGTGGCTTATCGTGCTTTTCTTGTTCGTATTCTGCGGATGGGGAAACAACGGCTGGGGTAATAACGGCAATGGTGGTGGATATGTAGCCACAGCAGCTACTCAGGCAGATATTCAGAGAGGATTTGACAACTCCGCTGTGATTAGCAAACTTGACGGAATCAACAACGGCCTGTGTGATGGCTTCTATGCCATGAATAACAGCATGCTTACCGGATTTAATGGAATCAACACAAACATCATGCAGACTGGTTTCGGCATTCAGCAGGCTATTAATGCTGACACTGTAGCTAATATGCAGAATACCAATGCACTCCAGGCACAGCTTGCAAACTGCTGCTGCGAAACCAGAGAAGCAATCCAGGGCATAAACTACAACATGGCACAGAATACCTGTGCATTGCAGAACACCATGAACAGTAACACAAGAGATATTATCGACAGCCAGAACGCAGGAACAAGAGCAATTCTTGATTATCTTTGCAATGAAAAGATTTCTAACCTGCAGGCTGAAAACAATGACCTCAGACGCGCTGCTTCTCAGGACCGCCAGAGCGCACTTCTCACAACTGCAATGGCTTCACAGACACAGCAGCTCATTAATGCGATTAATCCGGCGCCGATTCCGGCATATCAGGTTCCTAATCCGAACACATATTACGGATGTGGATGCAACACTGGATGTAATTGCTGATAATTTCATATTGAGAGTATCTTTCGATTGATTTCGGATGTCGGCTTATGCCGTATTACACAGAGGGGCAGGCTGAGACCTGTCCTTTTGTGATATGAAAGGAGTATTTTTATGGCAGAATTTACAAATGTAGCTGCTCAGACTGTAGCAGCAAATGGAAACGTAGTATTTTCAAACACAGCAGTCAAAGGTTCTAACTGTATTCAACACAGAGAGGGAAGCGGAATCATTACCCTGAGAGGGCTTACTAACCAGTGTAAAGCAAGATTTTTCGTGGATTTTTCTGGCAATATCGCAATTCCAACAGGCGGTACTGTCGGAGCTATTTCTCTGGCTATTGCAATCTCTGGCGAACCTGCATTATCTTCACAGATGATTTCCACACCGGCGGCAGTAGACCAGTACAACAATGTGTCCTCTGGTATCTATATTGATGTACCTCGCGGATGTTGCGTTAATATCGCAGTAGAGAATACAAGCGATCAGGCTGTTTCTGTTGCAAATGCAAACATTGTTGTGACCAGAGAAGCGTAGGAGGTGTGATTATGAGAGATATTAAAGACTTATGCGCAAGAATTGAAGATGAACTTTCCAAAATCGCTGACAATGGACTGACCACCGGAAATCTGGAAATGACATATAAACTGATTGATATGTACAAAGATATCAAGAACACTCAGTACTGGGATAAGAAAGTAGAGTACTACAACACTGTCCTTGATGAGATGCGTGGTGGCTACAATGACGATTACAGCGAGCGCGGAAGAAAACGCGACAGTATGGGGAGATACAGCGCAAATGATGGCAGAATGATGCCGGATTACGACAGGGGCAATTCTTATGCCAGACGTGGTGAACATTATGTCAGAGGGCATTACAGTCGTTCTGATGGGCGAGACGCTTACGATGACTATATGACGCAGAAGCAAAGCTATCGTTCCGGCAAGTCTGAAGACTGCAAGAGGAAGATGCTTGCCGCTCTGGAAGAACATCTGGACGAACTTACAACAGAAATGAGCGATATGTCCAAGGACGCAGAGTGCCGGGAAGAACGTGATCTTGTCAAGAGATACGTAGAAAAACTCCGGGATATGCTCTAAAAACGCAAAAAGTGGTAGAGAGGTAGTTAAAATAAATCTGTTATAATGTAATTGTGCAGCAGGAAGCACAACGGTTGTTTTAACATTTTCGTTTTATCCTCCTTTCTTAAAGTAGCTGGTACACACGCTTTAGTGGAAAGTTTTAAACAGGTTCGAATCCTGTCGTGTGTATTTGCCGTCTGGCACGCAAGATGGCATACCTCCTTGATTAAGGTTTTTGTTATTCATACGTTTCTTTAAAAAAAAGAAATAAATATCCGAAACAACTCGTGGCAGGCATAACACGATAAATACCTTGCTAACCCGGGAATCCGGGTTAATGGGATATAGCTCAGTTGGTAGAGCATCTGACTGTTAATCAGAGTGTCACAGGTTCGATTCCTGTTATTCCAGTTACCCTGCCAGTGGTCTAACTGGCTTAATCCATTTACCTGCGGCGGCAGGTCAATAAACACGACCAGGAGGATGTTATGCAGAAACTTATTGACACATTAAAATCATTTGGAATCGAGATCCCGGAAGACAAGCAGGCAGATGTGAAGAAAGCACTTTCTGAGAATTACAAGAATGCTAAAGAAGTAGCGAAAACTCTGTCAAAAGTCGAGAGTGAACGTGATGACTGGAAAGAACGTGCTGAGACAGCAGAAGAAACCTTAAAAGGCTTTGACGGTATTGACCCGGCGAACATTCAGACAGAGCTTGCTGAATGGAAGAAAAAAGCCGAGGATGCAGAAAAAGAGTTTAATGCAAAAATCTACGACCGTGATTTTTCAGATGCACTCAAAGCGGCACTCGATGATGTTAAATTTTCAAGCGAAGCGGCAAAGAAGTCTGTTATGGCAGACATTAAAGAAGCAGGCCTCAAACTGAAAGACGGCAAAATTCTCGGACTGAATGACCTGATTGAGCAGATGAAACAGTCTGACGCATCTGCTTTTGTAGATGAATCTCAGCAACAGGCTCAGCAGAATCAGGCAAGGTTTACTACTCATGTTAGACAGCAGCAGACACCGGGAAACATGACAAAGAAAGATATTGAAGCAATCAAAGACCCGTCCGAGAGACAGGCTGCAATTGCTCAGAATATCCAGTTATTCCAGTGATTTTTTTACACCGACTATACGCCAGAGTATAGCCGCTAACCCAATACCTTAACAATTATGGGTAGAAAGGATTTTTATATGGCAGCAAAAGCTAATCTTATTATGAGTAATGATATTCAGGTCACAGCGCGTGAGATTGACTTTGTAACCAGATTCGAAAGAAACTGGCAGCACTTACGTGATATTCTGGGCATCATGAGACCTATCAAAAAACAGCCGGGTGCTGTACTCAAGTCAAAATACGCAGAGGGCACTTTACAGAGTGGACTTGTCGGTGAGGGCGAGGAAATCCCTTACAGCAAATTTACCGTAAAAGAAAAGAACTATGCGGAAATGACCATTGAGAAATACGCAAAGGCTGTATCTATCGAAGCAATCAAGGATCACGGTTATGAGAACGCTGTTCAGATGACCGATGATGAATTCCTTTTCCAGCTTCAGACTGACGTTACCGGCAGATTCTATGATTATCTGAAAACTGGTACACTTACTTCCACAGAAACAACATTCCAGATGGCTCTGGCAATGGCTAAAGGCCGAGTTGAGAACAAATTCAAACAGATGCACAGAAATGTGACTGGTGTTGTTGGATTTGTGAACATTCTGGACGTATATGAATATCTCGGAGCGGCTGAGATTACTATTCAGAACCAGTTCGGTTTCCAGTACATGAAAGATTTTATGGGATTCAACACAATCTTCCTGTTATCTGACAGTGAGATTCCAAGAGGACAGGTTATTGCAACACCTGTTGAGAACATTGTTCTGTATTATGTAGACCCTAACGAATCTGACTTTGCGAGAGCAGGTCTGGTGTATACCGTTTCCGGCGAAACAAACCTGATCGGATTCCACACTCAGGGTAACTACCACACAGCAGTGTCCGAAGCGTTCGCAGTTATGGGACTTACTCTTTTTGCGGAGTACATTGATGCAATCGCAGTAATCACCATTGATGAAACGCCAACGCTTGGTACTCTGACAGTAAATTCCGTGGCTGGAACAGCAAGTGGTGACACAAAAATTACTGTAAATCCGGCTAAAGAAAATGCTGGCAATGTGTACAAATACAAAGTCGCAGCAGAAGCAGTAACTGTTGGATATGGACAGAATCTCAGAAACTGGAGTACTTGGGATGGAAAAACCGATATCACAGCTGCAACCGGACAGAAGATCACAGTGGTTGAGTGCGATGGAACGTACAAGGCACTGAATGCCGGAAGTGCAAGCGTAACAGCGAAATCATAAATGTAGGAGGTAACTGGCATGGCTTATGCAGATTATGAATTTTACACAACTTCATATTTTGGTTCAGTTGTGCCAGAAACCGACTTTCCACGACTGGCAGAAAGAGCCAGTGATTTTGTGGACACAATGACATTTGACAGACTGGTGGACAGACTGCCGACAAATGAACGCTCTCAGAAGCGTATCAAAAAGACAGTCTGTTCACTGGCTGAATTAATGTATCAGATTGAGCTTGCTGAGAAGAATGCTACCAATGCCGCTGCGAGCGGTACATCAACCACAATCGGGTCCGGTGGTAGCACGACAGGCGTTGTAACATCTGTATCATCTGGCAGTGAATCCATCTCTTATGCCACACCTCAGCAGATTGGAGCGAGTGCAAAGGAATGGAGTGCTGTGTATGCCGCCGCCGGAGACGTACAGAAAACGAACGACTTACTTCTTAAGACGGCTTTACCGCTTCTAATGGGAGTAAGGACGGATGATGGAATACCAGTATTGTATGCAGGAGTGTGATTAATATGAAAAAGTTATTTATTTCTCAGCCCATGATGGGCAAGACAGACGAAGAAATTCTTGTAGTAAGAGAGAAAGCAATCAAAAGCGCGGAGAAACAGGTCGGCGAGCCTGTAGAAGTAATTGATTCTTTCTTCCAGTCAGCACCAGTTGACGCAAAGCCACTCTGGTATCTGGGTGAATCCCTCAAACTTCTGGCAGAAGCTGATGTGGCGTTTTTCGCCAAAGGATGGGACAAAGCCAGAGGGTGCAAGATTGAGAACACCTGTGCCATTGAATATGGAATTGAGACCATTATTGAGGACTACAGAAAGGACTAAGCTATGGACATTTCAACATTAGGCTCATGTGTAGCAATCGTTATGATCTGCTACATCGTAGGAATGGGCTGTAAAGCGTCAAAAAGAATCTCTGATGAATGGATTCCAGTAGTCATGGCAATTACTGGCGGGATTCTCGGAGCAGTCGGAATGGGAATTATCCCGGATTTCCCGGCAACGGATTATATCACGGCAGTTGCAGTTGGCATGTTTAACGGACTGTCGGCTACCGGTGTGAATCAGATTATTAAGCAAAGTATTATGAAAGAGTGATTTTATGGGTGGACGTGGTGGAAGCAGTGGATTAAACAACGAGAAGCCAGTTTCTAAGTTAATGTCAAAAGTATATTTCAACTCTGCAAAGAAAAGTGACGCACTCAGAGGAAGTGGAATTGTCAAGAAAGACAATAAACTCGAGAAGGTCATTAATTCAGAAAACACTAGCTATTTTAAGTCAATCAAAACAAAGAGTGAAGCAGTAAAGACAATGAATTATATAAATGACAGACTGAGTGAGAGTAAAAGGAAAATCGCAAAACTTGGAAGTGCAGAGGCGTTATTTAAAAATCAAAGGCTTGCTATAGAACATCGAAAATTAGTCAATGCCAGCGTAGCCATGAGAGATGAAATGCACAAATTTTCAAAGACTTCTGAAAAAGGCGATACAAGTGCTTTGCACGATACAAGCCGTACTACCACCACTTATGACAGAGTCAGAAAGCGCAGAATGAAAAACTTTGATTCGTGGTTCTTTGGAAGTGGAAAGAAGTAATCTATGGCAAACCGAGAGACGAGTATAGCTTACGAAAATCTAAACCGCCGTATCTTTCCAGGTGTTGGTGAATATGGCATACCACAGATACACCCAGAGATATTCGAAGGGAACTGCGAATTTATCGGTTTTAATTACGCAAGAGGTAATTGCAAGAACCCAGAAGAGAAAGTGGTGCATTTCTTCTTGGATGATTACCAGTTTGATGCGTTGTGGAGAAATCCAGACAGGTACGTGGATAAGCTGAGCAAATTCCGGTACGTTCTGACACCGGATTTCAGCACCTACACCGATTTCCCTAAGGCAATCCAGATATATAACCATTATCGCAAGCACTGGATAGGTACATATCTGCAAGAATATGGTTGCCATGTGATTCCAACAATATCATGGAGTACGCCGGACTCATACGAATGGTGTTTTGACGGTGAGCCAGAGGGCGGCACGGTGGCGGTCAGCTCTGTTGGCTGTATGAACAGCAAGAAAAAGAAAGAACTATTTCTTTCCGGTTACAATGCCATGATTGAGAAATTGTACCCGGAAAGCATTATCTTTTACGGAAAAGTACCGGAAGAGTGCAAAGGTAATATTGTTAGAATCAAAGCCTTTTCTGATAAATTTAACGAGGTGAAGTGTAATGGGTGGTAGAGGCGGAACAAGTGGCTTTGGAAGTGGAAACGTTGTTATACATAAGCAAGCCGAGCCAAATAAGCAAGGATACTCCTATTATATGACTGGGACGAGAAATGTAATATCGAACTGGGACGATGAGGGTAATTATCATGCCAAGGGAATCTCCAAGAAAGAGGATGTTAGACAACGCTTTGACAGCGTAGAAGAAGCCATTAAATACGCAAAGAAGAACAGATATAAATATTTAAAGCTGTAAAAAGGAGGGTATCATGTACGAAAAAACAGTGACGATTTTCAATTATTACGAAAGCAAAACGACTGGAGATGCGTACTGGTATCCTCATGTTTTATCCGGTGTCGACCTTATTACGGACAAGGGGGCAATCCTTAAGAAGTACGGGCCAGACGCAACAGACAACGCACAGTTGCACGTACGATATACTGTCCAGAACGGAGAAATAACCATTGCTGACAAGAGTGGCAAGATTCTCCCGTATGTACCGCCTAAAGAGTGGAAAAGGCAGATCAACAATGCCCTGGAAGACACTATCACATTCTCAGATGAATCGTTCTTCTGGGAGGGTGAGTGGACTGGTGGAACAGTCACTGATGGTGATTACCGAAATGGATTCTATCAGTACATGAATCAAAATAAAGACAATGTATTCAAAATCACAAGCGTGGGTGGACCGTACAGCCTGATTCCACACTTTGAAATTCTTGGTAAATAGCATGAGCAGAACAAAGCATTTTAAAGGTTTTACTATCGTTGATGGAGACATGAAAGTTAATCTGAATATGAGTCGTTTTTCAAGGCAGTACCAGGAAGCACAGTATCTCCTTGACGGGATGGTAATGGACAGTATGGTGCCATTTATGCCGATGATTACAGGGGACTTTATCAACCGAACAAGAGTTGAGAGTGCATCCTTACAAGGAACTGGGAAAGTGTGCGCAGCGGCGGCACCTTATGGACGTTTTTTGTATGAGGGAAAAGGAATGGTTGACGAAGCAACTGGAAGTCCCTACGCAAGACGTGGAGCAAAGAAAGTTCTTGTCAGTCAGTTCTCTGGTCGGACAGCTGCAAAGGAGAATCTTGAATACACCAGACAGGCGCACCCACAGGCACAGGCAAAATGGTTTGATGCCGCTAAACGGCAATACGGCAGTACATGGATTCGCAAAGTAAAAGCACAAGCAGGAGGTGGACGACATGACAGATAAGCCAATTGGCAAAGATGCAACCGGATATGAGATTTTGACAGATGCCATGAAAGCACTTCTGAACCAGTATCCAGGGCTATATCAGGGCGAAAGCATCAAGTTCGAAGAACTGAACAAAGATTCCGGAATCGCTTTCTCGGCAGATAACGGCGCCTTGATCTATTCGGAAAAAGAAGATGTCTGTGGAGTGATGCACCAGGTATGTCAGTATCCATTTTATGTGGTTTACCGCACGGCATCCGACAAAGAACGGCAGAAGTTATCTGTTCAGAAGTTTCTGGACAGTCTCGGTAAATGGATATGCCGGGAACCAGTTGTCATAAATGGCTCTGAGACGCGCTTAAATGCGTTTCCAGAGCTTTCACAGGGGCGAGTGATAAAACGTATAACCCGTGACAACTCCTATGGTTTAGAGCCGCAGGAGAACGGCGTACAGGACTGGTTATTGCCATTATCGGTACGCTACGAAAACACTTATGAAGTAATATAACAAGTAACAACCGGCTATCAATTGGAGATAGTCGCTAACCTACACAGCCTTTAAAATTATAGGCAGAAAGGACATTTCTATGGCAGTTACAGGCAAGATTGACCGTAAATATATGGCTCATTACATTGATGCCGGTTCTCTTTGTGGAGGGCTGACACCGAAATATGAGCGTCTTGGAAAGGACCTGGAAGAGTACAACATCGAACTCAACCCGGATACCGAAACATCTAAAAACATCCTTGGAGAATCCACATTTAAGCATAACGGCTATGAAGTTTCTTCTGACGCTGATCCGTTCTATGCAGACACTACTTCCGATCTGTTCACGGCGTTACAGAAAATCGTTGATGGACGCCTCAAAGACGATAACCTCAAGACAAAAGCAGTTGAAGTTCATCTCTGGACAGAAGCCACAGCAGGCAAGTATGAAGCATACCAGCAGGATTGCTACGTTGTGCCGACCTCATACGGTGGTGACACATCTGGTTATCAGATTCCGTTCACAGTTAATTACGTTGGAGAACGTGTCAAAGGTAAATTTGATATTACTTCCGGCTCATTCACAGCTGACAGCGAATAATTCTTAGGAGGGCGTAGAAAATGGCAAAGATAATTAATACAAACATTGATGATGAATTTCTTCTTTTTACATTCACAAACAAACAGGGAGAAGTGTTTTCTTCGTTTAAATTGAATCCTACTGACATTAACGTTGCGGCAAGAGCGGAAGAACTGGAAACTTTCTTTGAACAGGCTCAGGAATCTGTTAAAAAGGTTTCCTCTGGTAAAGAGATGGCGGAGATCAATAAACAGATTGAGGATAAAATCAATTATATGCTCGGATACGAAGCGTCTAAGGATTTGTTCAAAGAACCAATTACCGCAACAACTGTATTCGGCAATGGTCAGGTGTTCGCTTACATTGTTCTTGATAAGATCGCAGAAGCAATCGCACCGGAGATCGAAAAGAGAAAAAAGAAAATGCAGACGGCAGTCAATAAGTACGTGGAGAAATATACAAAATGACCGCCTATGAGCTACCCACCTCACTGAACATAAGTGGGGTGGATTTTTCTATCAGAACGGATTTTCGAAAAATAATAGGCATATTAATCGCTCTTGGAAATCCGGATTTTAGCAATGAAGCGAAAGCAATAATTGCTGTTCGGATAATGTACGAAAAATGGTGGGAAATACCAGAAGAAAATTTAAGCGAAGCTCTTCAAAAAGCTTATGAGTTCATCGACTGCGGACAGTCTGACGATAATCCGAACCGCCCAAAACCCCGTTTGATGGACTGGGAACAGGACGGAGACATGATTGTACCGGCTGTAAACAAGGTTGCTGGTAAAGAAATCAGATCAGTACCTTATATGCACTGGTGGACGTTCTTCGGGTACTTCATGGAATCTGGCGAATGTCTGTTCAACACAGTTGTTGGAATTCGGTCAAAAAAAGCAAAAGGCGAACGGCTTGAAAAATGGGAAAAGAAATTCTATCAAGAAAATAAGAACATTATTGATATAAAAACACGTCTCAGCGAAGAAGAGCAAGCTTATAAAGATAAGCTGAATGAGATGTTGAACCTCAAATAGTTAGGAGGTGGACACATGGCTGCTGATGGCTCAGTCATTATTGATACCAGAATGGATACAACCGGTGTCCAGAACGGCGTGTCAGCAATCAAACAGTCATTTAACGGACTTGGCAGCGTAGTAAAAAAAATAGGCATACTGATTGGCGGAGCATTCGCAATTGGGAAATTGACCCAGTTTGGAAAAGAGTGTGTAGAACTTGGTTCTAATCTGGCAGAAGTGCAAAACGTGGTCGATGTTACATTTACAACCATGTCGGATAAGGTTAATGAATTCGCAAAGAACGCTATGACCTCAGCCGGGCTGTCAGAGACGATGGCAAAACAGTATGTTGGTACGTTCGGAGCAATGTCTAAGTCGTTCGGATTCTCAGAAGCACAGGCTTATGATATGTCAACGGCTCTAACACAGCTAACTGGTGATGTGGCATCATTCTATAACATCAGCCAAGACTTGGCTTATATTAAGCTGAAATCAGTGTTTACGGGAGAAACGGAAACACTCAAGGACCTCGGCGTGGTAATGACCCAGTCAGCACTTGACCAGTATGCGCTGGCTAATGGTTATGGGAAAACCACATCTGAAATGACAGAGCAGGAGAAAGTGGCTCTCCGCCTGGCTTTTGTACAGAAACAGTTGTCTGCCGCATCTGGTGATTTCATCCGAACATCTGACAGTTGGGCGAACCAGGTGCGAGTGATGCAGTTACAGCTGCAATCTCTCAAGGCAACAGTCGGACAGGGATTAATCAACCTCTTTACTCCTGTTCTGAAAGTTATCAATATCTTACTCGGTAAGTTAGCAACTCTGGCAAATGCCTTCAAGTCATTTACGGAATTGATTACCGGAAAGAAGTCTTCTGGACAAACAGGCGCGAGTGGCGCAGGCCTTGCCGGAACGGATGCAATAGCCGACACAGCCGATCAATACGGAGAAGCTGCCGATAATGCTGAAAAGCTGGCAGATGCAACAAATGATACAGCGGACGCAACTAAAAAAGCTACTAAAGCGGCAAAAGGGTATCTTAGTCCCCTCGACGAAATAAATAATTACTCAACGGATAAAAGCGCAGATTCATCGTCAAAAGTACCGGGTGCAACCGGCGGACTTGCGGATCAGATGAAAGATGCTGTACAAAATGTTGATTACGGAAAGTTGGCAGAGGGTGAGACAGTTCTTGATAAAATGTCAAAACCGCTAAAAAAGATAATCGACAGATTTAAACAGCTGGCCAAGTTAATCGCAAAAGGATTCTGGGATGGATTGGGAGATTACGAGCCAATTTTTGACGGAATAAAGAAAGATCTCGATTCCATATGGAAATCTTTAAAGGATATCTTCACTGATTCAGAAGTTACTAAAGCAGCAAATAATTTTTTCGATTCATTTGCATATGCAATTGGACAAGTTGCTGGCTCATTTGCCAGAATCGGATTGACAATTGCGCAAAACATTATAGGCGGAATCGAGAAGTTTCTAAAGCAGAACGCGCAAAGAATAAAGAACTATCTGATAGATATGTTCAACATCGGTGCTGAAATTTCACAAATCGCAGGAAATCTTGCAGTTGCTTTCGCAGATGTTTTCTCGGTTTTCGGCGGAGAAACCGCACAGCAGATCACAGCAGATTTAATAGGAATCTTTGCTGAAATCGGAATGGTTCTTACAGAAACGGCTGCAAAACTTGGCAGAGATATCCTTAACATGATTGCACAGCCTTTTATCGACAACAAGGACATTTTAAAGTCAGCAATCGAGGGCAGCCTAGGAGTAATAGAAACTGTAACAAGCGGGGTCTTAACAGTTGTTCAAAACCTTAGTGATGCAATATCGAGGTTATACGATGAACATGTAAAACCGTTCTTTGATTCTATAGCAGACGGACTATCAAGTATACTTGAAACTCTAATAACTGGATATAACACATACATTCTTCCAGTGCTACAAGGACTGGCGGAACAAATCAAAGGGCTGTTAGAGGGACCATTAGGGGACGCGATTTTAAAGATAGAAACATTCCTCGGAAAACTCATTGATTCTCTGAAGCTTCTGTGGGAGTCGGTGTTAGTGCCTTTAATTAACTGGATAATCTCGAATTTACTTCCAGTTGTGGCAGAAATAATTGACGTTGTAGGCACTGTGGCAATCAAAGTCATAAAATCATTAATTAAAATTATTGGTGATGTAGCAGACACTCTGAGCGGAATCATTGATTTCCTTGTAGGCGTTTTTACGGGAAACTGGGAACTGGCTTGGCAGGGAATAAAAGAGATTGCGGATGGAATATGGAACCTTATTAAGGATATTATAACTGGCACATGGGACGTAATTAAAACCGTGACGAAAGGCGCACTTAAAATAATAAAAACCGTCATTAGTACTGCCTGGAACGCAATCAAGACAGCGACTTCAACAGTCTGGAATGCCATTAAAAAAACGCTTTCTAATTTATGGAGTGCTCTTAAAGCCACCGCGAATACAGTATTTAACGCAATCAAAAATAAAGTTACAGGTGTGTGGGATAGTGTAAAAAACAAAACATCCCAAGTATGGGAAAGCGTAACTACATTTGTTTCCGATAAAGTAGAAGCGATAAAAAATGCTATCACTAATAAGTTTAATGCCGCCAGAGATGCAGTCAGATCTGCATTTGAAGGCATTGTGAATTTTATTAAAGCCCCGATTAATCAGGCAATCAGTATTGTTAATAATGCAGTTGGGATGATTAATAATGCAATTGGCGGAATTGAATCTGCATTTTCCTTTGGACCCTGGACTGTTCCAACGCCGTTTGGCTCAAAGACTATCGGATTTCACGCAACGTTTCCACGTGTCAGTACTATACCATATCTAGCCAGCGGTGCAGTTATTCCACCGCGAAGTGAATTTCTTGCAGTATTAGGAGATCAAAAGAAAGGAAATAACCTGGAAGCGCCGGAAAGCCTGTTGCGTCAGATTGTCCGGGAAGAGTCAGGGAAAGGGCAGGGAAATGGAAACACTTACAATGTTACAGTCAATGCATCTGGCAGAAAACTATTAGACATTATCATTGATGAAGCAGAGCTTAGGAGACGCAGAAACGGCGGTCAGAATCCATTCTTGTTAGGAGGTGTGTAAATGGCACAGGAGCAGTTTAAGATTGACGGGGTCATTATAAAGGCCCCTGATACATATAAGCCAGTGTTCGCAACTACATCCACAGAAAGTTCCAAAAGGAGTCAGGATTTAGTTATGCATAACACACCAATGGGAACCATTGCTGGGTATGACATGGAATGGGGCGAACTTAAATGGGGAGAGATTGCAACGATTCTCAACTCTATGATCAACAAAAGTCAGTTCACATTTCATCACAAAGATCCTCGAACCCCCGGCAAATGGATTGACAAGACGTTCTATGCATCTAATTTCAACATGGCAGCGCAAACACTCAAGGATAATGAGGAACGATGGACAGGATTAACTATTAATGTAAGGAGCATTCGACCGGTATGATTAATGTTACAAATCAGTTAAAAACAGAATCTCTCTTAAATAGCAACTATTATGTTACGGCGAATGCGGTGCTGCGTGATGGGACAACTTTAAGCCTGGAAAAAGAAGATTTCTACCTTGACGGAAACGGCATTGTAGATTCTTCTGATTCCGGGGACTTCCCGATAGGTGTAGCTATTGAAAAAACAGCAACATTGGCACTGGTCAATGATGATGGTAGGTTCTCTGACTACAACTTTGCCGGAGCACAGTTCACTCTATTTTTAAATTTGCAGCTGTCTGATAGATTGGAGACTATTCGTCGCGGCACATTCATCGTATCAAAAAAACCCGCCACGTCCGATGAGATCAATCTTACTTTGCTGGATTATATGAGCAAGGCAGAGACGGATTACAACACAAATCTTATTTTTCCATGCTCTGTCAGAGAGGTTTTAGAAGATGCCTGCCAGCAGACCGGGATTGTGTTAGGTGACGCAGTATTTAAAAATGCAGACTATCAGGTGCAGAAGAAGCCCGAGAACACCACTTTTAGAGCAGTAATCGGTATGGTTGCAGCTCTGGCAGGCGGCAACGCTCGCATTGATGAGAATGATAATTTGCGAATCATCACTTTTGACGATGGTGCAGACACTATTACCTTAGAAACAGTTCCATGGTGCGACATTAACGGAAACACTATTCTTGACATTGATAGTAACGAGATTGAGACAATTCTCGAGCGAAAAGGATTTAAGCCAAATTTTATCAATAACCTTACCTATGATGTTGACGATGTAGTTGTTACTGGGGTCAAGTATACAGATAATGAGACGGAATACAAGTACGGTACAGACGGATATGTCATCACGATTGACAACAAGCTTCTGAGTGGCAATGAACAGACGGGTGTTGACCTGATCGGAAAAGAACTTGTTGGTATGAGATTAAGGCCATTCTCTTGTGACAGCATAGCAATCGGATACGCCACATTTGGAGATAGAATTACATTTTCCGACATTAAAGGCAATATTTACTATTCATATCTGACAGATGTAGACTTCGCATTCTCTGGCAGTACGAGCTTCTCTTGTAATGCAAAGAGCATGGAAGATATTGACGCAGATTATCCCGACAGTATGCAGGTAGAAGTTGATAACCTTAAGAAAGATTCCGAAAAGAAAATCACCGCTTACGATGCAAAATTAAAGCAGATGAACGAATTAGCTGCAAACACACTTGGATTTTATTTTACTGAGGAAATTCAGCCAGACGGGTCTTCAATATCATATCGCCATGATAAACCATCCTTGAAAGATTCAAAAGTGATTTATAAAACAGGTGTAGATGGATTCTTCCTTTCAGTTGATGGTGGAAACACCTGGAAAGCAGGATTTGATTCCAATGGAGATGCAGTTCTGAATATATTGTACGCGATTGGCATTCAGTCTGACTGGATTAATACTAGGGGATTCACGGCAAAAGACAATGACGGCAACATTACGTTCCGCATTGACGCAGAGACAGGGGCTGTCAATCTTAATGCTACAGAACTCACAATCAAAGGAAAAACGCCTGAAAATGTCGCAAATGCCGAGGTTGAGAAATTTATTACAGAAGTGTATTCTCCACAGATTAAGGTTCTCCAGGAGCAGATTGACGGGCAGATAGAAGCATTCTTTGGAGACTATGTTCCTGATGGTAACAATGAACCGGCATCCACTTGGGCAGATGATACAACCAAAGAGAAACACTTAGGTGACCTGTTTTATATTGTAAACAACGAAGAATATGGCGGACAGGCTTACAGATATGCAAAGATTAATGGCGAATACAAGTGGGATTATGTAAAAGACACTGCGGTGGTCAAAGCTCTGGCTGATGCGGCGCAGGCACAAAACACGGCAAATTCAAAGAAAAGAATTTTCGGAGCAGAGCCGGTGCCGCCTTACGATATTGACGATTTATGGGTTCAGGGAAAGACAGGGGACATTCTTAAGTGTCAAAAGGCAAAGGCAGAGGGCGCAAGCTATGACGCCGATGACTGGGTGAGAGCATCTAAGTATACAGATGATTCAGCAGTTACAGCCTTTATCAAAGGCGTTTTTGCCGATACGATTGAAAGCCTCCAAGAGCAACTTGATGGTAAGATTCAGACCTGGAGCCAGGATACAGACCCGGCGCTTGAATGGATAGAAACAGAAGAGATTCCGTGGACAGATGTTGATGGCAATTCCATTCTGGACGTAGGCGGAAATGAGATTTTAATTGTTTGGGAAAAAGGTAAATATATCCACAAAGGAGACCTTTGGCAGAATACCGCCAATAACACGCGTTGGCGTTGGGACGGAAATAAATGGGTAGAACAGGAAGTACCAGACTATCTGTTTGATAAGATTGATGGGAAAGCGGCAGTTTATTTTGAACAACCTAAACCACCATATAATGAGGGAGATTTCTGGGTCACATCAAAAGCAGATGGCGAAGCTTCTATCAAAACAGCGGTTAGAAGCCGGTCGGATGGTGCATTTACCGATACTGACTGGATTGATTTCAAATATGTGGACAAAACCGATATTGATAATGCAGTCAAAGAGTATGACACAAGTCTTGGACAGGATGAAGTATTTAATAAGCTTACTAATGGCGGTGAAGAGCAAGGCATATATATCAAGGACAAGAAGCTGTATATTAATGCAAATTATATCCTTGCTGGTGTCCTTGCAGGAAAATTTATAAACGCTAAAGGTATTAAGGTTATTGACAGCGATAACCAAATCACGCTCCATATTGATGACAATGGAAAGGTACACATTGCCGCGACAGAGTTTTCGTTAAAAGGAAAAGCTGTATCCGAAATAGCAAAAGATACAGCGTCTAATACCGCGACTGAAATCGCGACAAAATATGCAACGTTGAGTGTGCTGTTATCAAATGAATTCCAGGGAATCCCAACAGATTCATCTGGCAAATATACTACATTTCCGACATGCAAAACTACGGTAACTGTACTGTATGGTGCTGAGAACGTTACCGCACAATCAAATATTTCATTCTCTGCGGAAAACGGAATAAGTGGTTCTGCGTCAGGGGCAACGTACACGGTCTCTGGACTGTCCGTGGACAGTGGCACAATCACAGCAACTGCAACTTACAATGGGATGACCGCAAAGAAAGAATTTGTAGTTGTGAAGCAAAAGCAAGGTGATACCGGAAATGGAATCTCGAAGATTGTACAGCATTATCTCGCTACGTCCAGTTCGTCTGGTGTATCAACAAGCAGTTCTGGATGGACAGAAGCTGTGCAGACTCCAACACCGGACAAGCGGTACTTATGGAACTATGAGGAGACTTTCTTTACAAACGGGTCTAAGACAACAACACTTCCTCACGTGATTGGCGTATATGGAGAAAAAGGTAAAGACGGACAGGACGGAAAAGATGCCAGTGAAATGACCCAGTTGGATATTTTTAATAAATTAACCAACAACGGGGAAACACAGGGGCTATATCTTTATAACAACAAGGTGTATCTGAATGCCTCGTATATTGACACCGGGTATCTGGCTGGATGGGAAGTTGGATATAGAAAGCTTTCATCAAGTGGCACGTATGGAGAAGTAACGCTAGACGCTTCAGCTGGGGAAATCTATTCAAGGACGAATACAGGGGTATATGTACCAGGATATGGTACACTGTATGGAACACGAATTAGAGGAATCAATCTTTATACAGGAACCCTACACGCAAGTTCAGTCTCAGTTAATACTAGCGTTTCAGCAAGCAACTTTTCAGCGTCAAGCAAAGTTACAGCAGGTACGCACATAGAGGCCAAAGGTCATTTTTACAGTATAGGCACAGGTACCGACCTCGCAGATTTAAGCGTGCGTGGCACGAAGAAAAGAATCCTGCCAACAAAAAACTATGGCACACAGGCATTTTATTGTTACGAAATGGCATCCCCCATGTTTGGAGACATCGGAGAAGCGTCCATATCGGAAGATGGCACATGTCTGATAGACATAGACGACATTTTTCAAGAATCTACCAATGTAGGGATTGAATACTATGTTTTCTTACAAAAGGAAGGAGATGGCGATTGTTGGGTAGATAAAAAGGAACAGACGTATTTTATTGTAAAAGGCACTCCGGGACTTAAATTCGCATTCGAAATCAAAGCACGGCAAGCTGACTATGAGCATATGCGGTTTGCCGATGCGAGTGAGACGGCTTATGACAGGGCGATAGACACAGACATGCCGGAACCAGACTACGGCGAAAGCCTTGAAGTATCAGAACCAGATTATGAAAAGGAACTTTTTAATGACAGGGAAAACATTATTGACGAAATGGGGAAAATATAATGAAAAAAATTCTTACAAGTTTTATGAATCTTAGCACAGGAGAGGGAAGCCGTATCGCTTACACCTATTCTGAGGTAAACGAGGAAACAGGGGAAGTTGTCAGCCAGAATAATAAAGGCAATTTCCTTGTGATGAATGACGATGTACAGGCTCATCTTGATGCAGTCAAAAAATATATCCGGGACAAATATTTAGTATAAGGAGGAAACAATTATGCCAAAGTGGACAGATTATACTACAAAAGCTACAGTAGCTGATAATGATGAAGTAATGGTACTTGATACGGCAGGAAAGGCAAATAAACGCCTTTCACTGTCTACTCTTTCAGACTGGGTACTTGGAAAGATCGCCGACAAAGTATTTGAGAAGCTTCAGACGAACGACAAAACGATTCTGGGAGCGATTAATGAACTTAATGACATTGTTGGTTATGACAATGCAGCTGCTCATAATGCTATTTATCGCGGTAAAAACTTAGGTACACAGTTTACTGCGGAAATGTCTGCCAATATTAAGAACGGCACATTCAAAGATATGTATTGTGGTGACTACCTTGTAATCAATGGAACTGCATATAGATTTATGGATTTCGATTATTTATACAAAACTGGTGGCACATCTTTAGATACTCATCACATCTTAGTAGTTCCTGATGCACCGATGTACAGTCATGTGATGAATGATACAAATACCACAGAGGGTGGTTATGTGGGTTCCAAGATGTATAAGTCTGGACTCGATCAAGCTCTTACAAAGATTAAGGCAGACTTTGGTGAATCTCATATTGTTACTTATAGGAATTTATTAGTTAATACTGTCTCTAATGGTATTTCTAGTGGATGGGATTGGTATTCAAGACAGATTGATCTCATGAATGAAGAGATGGTCTATGGAACAAGAGCTTGGTCACAGGCTTCTCAGAATGGTTTTGATACTGGTACAAATAAATCCCAGTTGGCAGCATTCAAACATAACCACTCTCTCATCTCATCTTGCAGATCATGGTATTGGCTCAGGGCGGTTCGTTCCTCTTCGGATTTCTGCCGTGTGTTCAGCGATGGTGGTGCGGCCAACGCCGGTGCTTCCGCTTCTGGCGGGGTGCGCCCTTGGTTCCTCATCAGCTAAGTGTAGCGGAGCGAAACGCAGCGATCTTAAATCTCCATACAACTATGATTTATGCAAAAGGTTAATTAAGAGTCGGTCAGATACAATCACCACAAATACGTCATTTAGCATTATCCGGCAGGCAATCACCTGTCGGATTTTTAAATTGGTACAGAGATGCCTTAACTCTAAATGCTATAATCAAAATTAGGTAAGAATCTTTGTGAAAGGAGCGGACAACATGACAACTGAACAAAAAAAACGTCCTGAGAAAGATTATTTATGCGGTCGAAACCGGCGGACAGGTTTATGGACAGCAGGATTATTCGGACTTCACAGAAGCCTACACCAATTCTTCTGAAGAACATGCAATTACAATCGGGGCAGGACAGTGGTACGCAACCGAAGCACAAACGCTTTTGAAACGGATTCATGACGCAGATACGGCACAATGGGACAGACTGGACAGTATCGGATTATGGGAGCAGGTGCAGGAGGCAGACTGGTCTTGTTTTAACATTTCCAGAAACAGCCAGTTTGCAAATTTAATCGTACGGCTCATATCGTCCAAAACCGGTGTTAAATGCCAAGATAGCCTTATGGATGAACAATTAGCCACCTATGCAGATGAAGCCTTTAAACAGGGCGTTACGGACGCTAGAGGACAAGCTATGTGCGTGAACTTTAGACACCAAGGCGGACAGGGAGCAGTAACGAGGATTCTGGCAAAGACTCAGAAACCATATACATTGGACAATCTCTATGCAGCTTGTCAGACCGATACAGGAAACCAAGTCGGGGCATATAAGAGTAGACAGAAGTTTGTTTATAACGCATTAAAGACATATTTTCCAGAAAGTGGGGAAACAGGTATGAACGCAATTGACAAATTAATCCAGATCGCAAAGAATGAAATTGGATATCTCGAAAAGGCAAGCAATAGCCAACTTGATAGCAAGACGGCAAACGCCGGAGAAAATAATTATACAAAATACTGGAGAGATGTAAAGCCATCTTATCAAGGACAGCCATGGTGTGCCGGCTTTGTGAGTTGGTGCTTCATGAAAGCTTTTGGACAGGAGAAAGCAAAGGAACTCTTAAAACACTGGCCTTATGTATACTGTCCGACAATGGCGGATTTATTTACTTTGAACAGCAATCCAAAAGTTGGGGATATTGTTATTTTCTACAGAAACGGAGTGTTTGCGCACACCGGAATTGTAATAAAGGTATCAGGAGATCAATTCTGGACAGTCGAAGGGAATACTTCTGGTGGCTCTACAATTATTGCAAATGGCGGTGGTGTGTGCCAGAAAAGTTACTACAACAGCAACCTCCCGGGAACAAAATTCTGCACTCCAAACTACAGTTTAGTTAAAAATACAGCATCAACTTCGGACTCTGATGTAGTCAAAAAGCAGAACACAAGAGCCTACATTGCGCAGATTAAAAAAGACACAAAATGTTATACAAAATCAAACAAAAATAGCCCATCTAAACTGTTTCCGAAGCTGAAAAAAGGTGCAGTTGTAGAGGTAATGAAGTACACAGAAACTGACGGTTCCGGGCTGAAATGGTACTTCGTCAGAATCCCGTACCCGAATGATGATGGGTTCGTATTTGAGTTTGTCCCGAAGGGCGTATTTACCAGAATTTCAGAAATTCATAAATAAAAGCTCCCGGGGATAGTACCCCGGGAACCATGTTTCTTATAACATATTGTATCATTTCGTTTTGTAAATCCTATTAGTTCGTTGGACACACGTTAGTCACAGACAAAAAAATCATTTCCTAATTAAATATCCTCTAAAGTACTGTATTTAAAGGACTTTCTGACATTTGCATAGTTCTAATTAATATCCTGATTGAATACAATTAGAATAATGAAAATGAAATGAGTGAATTCCTTGCAAAATCGCTGAGAATGTTGATTTTACAAGGGTTTCACGCGTTTTTATGTTATGAATTGTGATGAATAAAATTTATAAAATAAGATTCCGTTAGTCACAGTTAGTCACAAATGGGACTTTTATCTTTTCAATCTCTGTTCGGAGTTCTTCTAGTGTCCTGTGTCCATATACCGCGTTTGTAACATCTCCACCAAAAGAGTGACCCAGCATTCGCTTCCGGTCGTTCTCCCGGACGCCGTATTTTTCACATAACATGGAAAAAGTATGCCGGCAGTCGTGCGGCGTGTGCTTCGGATTGCCAACGATCCCGAGACGCTCCAGTGTAGGATAGAACAGGGCGTTGCGGTGGTGCTGCTGAGTATATACACAGAGCTTCCCACCTTGAGTAAGAACCTTTTGCTTAGCAAATTCGTATACCGACGAATGAATTGGCACTATACGGTCCTTTCCTGCCTTAGTCTTGATACCACCCTGAAAGTATCTCTCTTCCAAGTTAGTCGTCAACTTAAGCACTTCGCCGATTCTCCAGCCAGAATAACACATGATTAATATAAGCTGCACTTCCGGATCAGTAGAATTCTTCCAGAGAATTTTTAGCTCATTGTCAGAAAATGGCGTTCCATGTTCAGTGTCGTCATCCGCGTTGACTTTTACATACAAAGCTTTGTTTTCTGTTACAATTTCTGAGTAAACAGCATATTTATACATCTGCTTGAACAGCGTAAGAATTGCCATAAGGCTCTGACGTTTTAACGGGCAGTCATCAATTACCTTTTGCAGATCAGGCGCTTTTAAATCCTCAAAGATACGATTGTACAGAGTCGTGCAGTTCGAGTAAGCGGTCTGGTAAGCTATTTTTGAACTATAAGAAAGTTTTGAGCCCTCTGGAAACTTCCATGCGTAAAACTTCTCATATACCTCTGAGAACGTCAATTTCTTGATTTCCGGGTGTTTATCCTCGACACCCTTGATTGTATTGTAGTCAGCAATCAAGCGGCTTATAAGAGCATCTATGTCGGTTGTAGGGGATACCTCAAGAGTCCGCTCCATGCCGGGTTGATACGTGCCGGCTTTGTAAGCTGTCAGAATAGAGAATCCTTTCAGCCAGTCATCAACGTAGCAGATCGCCGGTGGACGGACCACCTTTCCGGTTGCATCCAGTGTAGCCGGTGGGTGCACTGCATAGCAGTTTCTTCGATTCTTGCCAAGATACCGAATAGAGCCGAAGTTATTCGGCAATTTTGGATATTTCTTTCTTTTCTTCGCCATTTTTATTCCCTCTTTCTGTAGCTGTATTTAGGTATAAAAATAACAGCCGAACAAACTTTCTGACTTGCCCGACTGCTCCGAAGATGATACAATATGTTTTGCCAGAATATTACATTTCTTCGGAGATGTATAAACGCCACCTCGGTACGCCAATGCCGGGGTGGTTTTTATTAATTATGCGATTTCCAATTGACTCTCATTACAATTCCTACAATCCAATAAATTCCACCAGTGAAGATTCCTAAAATGAAAATCCAAAACCAACTTAAATACCATGGCATTTTCCGTCTTATATACGGCGTACTTGAACTTGCCGCTGAGGACGCAGAGGAAGATGCAGAATTGTTAATGATGATGTCTCTGTTGTTAGAAGTCAACTGCTCTACTTGTTTTCCACACTTAGGACACACTACGCAGTCGTCGTCGATAAGTTCTCCGCAGTGCTTACAATATTTTTTCTTTTCATTCATGATAAACACCCTCCTGATATGTTTTCGCCGCGCTTCGCACTTTCCATGCGGATTATGTATTTTGTACCGCTGATTTTGCAATATTATGTAAAGTACGGTTATTCGTGGTATTTTTATTTTATCATTTTAAGAGCATGTTGTAAAGATTTAGAATGAAATAGAGTGATTTAGATGAAAAAGAAATGTTTTTTTCTATAAAATAGTGAGAGTTCATGTATATCATTGGCAGTTGCCAAGAGTCGGAATAGGTGGTATAATAGCAAAAAACGAACTAATGTTCGGTTCTATTTCCCACAGCCGGACATATACTGTAGTGTAGGCGGTAGTTGTGACAGGGAGGGTTATTTATGGATTATAAGAAAGAAATTATTGAAATGATAGAAAAATGTGATAATGAGGGCAAGTTAAAATTTGTCTATACGATTCTTATCAAATATCTAAAATCAAAGAAGCAAGGGGATTAACCCTTGCTCTTTTTGTTTAACGATGAAACTATTTGTTTTATTGCTTTCTTATCTTCTTTATCGAGTGCTTTATATTCCTCGATAAAGTCTAAGACGTCAGGTTCTGACATAAGATTTCCAATTATGGTTGCATAATCGTCATCGCTTTTAGAACCCATGAGGTATGTCGGTGTTACTTCCAGAACGCCGCATAGAAGTTCGATAGTGTCCATATCTGGCTTGCACTTATCTTTTTCCCAGTCACTAATTGAATTGTGTTTTGCGTTGATTTTTTCTGCGAGTTGTTTCTGAGTTAATTTCTTTGCTGTTCTGGCTTGTTTGATTTTCTCACCAAATGTCATTATCGGTTTCCTCCTTTCATGATTAATAATAATATAGAAATTTCGAACTGTCAATAAAATAATTTCGATTTTCTCGAAATTTATTCTTGACATTCGAATATTTCGAAGTTATACTGTAATTGTTCGATAGGAACGAAACTTAAACGGAAAGGAGAATTGAAAATGTGTGTTGGTAAAAAGATTAAGTCATACCTTGAAAACAACGGCATAACACAGACATTTGTCGCCAACAGAACTGGCATTCCTGTTCAGAAACTCAATCTTTCTCTCAATGGAAATCGCAGATTAGATTTCGATGAATACGAATTAATCTGTGGGGCATTATCTGTTGGGACTGACAAGTTTCTTGAGCCGAAGATTCCAGAAAGTAAGCAGGCAGATTAAAACCATCTACAAAGTTCTTAACTAGAAAGGAAGTGAAAACAGTTGAGCAGATCAGCAAGGAGAAAATTCCGGTCCCTGGAAAGAAGAATTGCCAGCCTTGAATCGCAACTTCAAGACCAGCAACAAATTATTTCTTCTCAGTGTCCGAAAGTCCGCCCTGAATCACTTTTAGAACGGGCGGTTCGTGATGCTCAGTCAGGTGTTCATATTCCAGCATTCCGAATGAATCTAGGTAATCGAACATTATTTGAACAGAAGACTGAATAGATGTATTTACGGCATTTCTGATGATTTGGAATTGTTCTTTTGATATGCAAGGTTCGTCTTCTGGCAGACCTTGTAACAGGCTCTGAGCAATATTAGCGGAATTTTCCGACAGGATTCTTTCAACATCAGAATTAATGACCGACATAAATTCATCATAAGTCATTTTTTTTAATACCTCCTTTCCAAAGGAGAGTATAACACAAAATCAAAAAACGAAACAAAGAAAGTGATTTGCGGATGACTTTGGGTTACGCAATCGCATTGAGGGATAAAGAACAAAGGAGGTGAAGAAAAATGTTAGACTGCACCGTCAGTGAAAATATTCTCGGTCAGGTTTCAGTTCAACTCGAAATGACGAGCCACGACTGGTCGAAATTAAAAATGTCCGGCGTGTGGAGTCAGGTGGAACAGATTCTAATGGAATCTGAAACACAAAGTAGCCGCTGCTTCCACCATATCCAGACAAACAAACCGGAAGAGACATGTTGTACAAGCTGTCGGAAGAAACGGTTTTTCCACCGATTTTCCGGTCTGAAGAAGCAACGATAGTTGGCAACTTATTGCATGGATATGTAATTCCGTTAATAACAATGGAGACATCTGTAATTGATATTACGGAATTTGAGAGATTGTCAAACTGGATATAAGCCAAAGCCAGTTGTTTTTCTGGGCTATATCCAAAATAAGGCAAGCTTAAATGAAGATTACGCCGTGATTGAAATAATTGCCAAGCAGTTCCAGCAGACCCTATTAACCCAAGGATAAAAGAAACATTTTCAAACGTAATGATTCCTTTAGCCGATTTTAAAATTGAAATAATTTGATTTATTTTAATCACCTCCCATCTATAGGGAGTATATCACAAGAAAGGAGACTTATGAACGAATTACAGATTTTTAATTCAGGGGAGTTCGGAGAAATTCGAACAATAGAAATTGACGGTAAACCGTACTTTGTTGGCACTGATGTTGCCAAAGCTCTTGGATATAACAATCCCAGAGATGCCGTATCAAGGCATTGCAAGGGAGTCGTGAAACGCGACACCCCTACATCTAGTGGCATTCAGTCAATGTCATACATAAATGAGGGAGATTTGTACCGCCTGATTATGAAGTCGAAACTTCCATCGGCAGAGAAATTCGAATCATGGGTTATGGATGAAGTTCTTCCGACAATCAGAAAGACAGGCTCATACCAGAAGCCACTGACGACAGTTGAACAGATACAGGTTATTGCGACAGGATTCTTAGATCACGAAGAGCGGCTTAACAGACTTGAAAATACCATGACTATTGACTACGCACAGCAGGAATCTATTAGAGACTTAGTGTCAAGTGTCGTAATTGCTCACCTTGGTGGGAAAGAGTCAAATGCTTACAAGGAAATTGGCAAGAAAGTATTTGCTGAATGCAACAGGGATATAAAGACTTACTTCGCAGTAAATGCCCGTAATAACATCCCTAAGCTGAGATTTGAAGAAGCTATGGAATATGTTAAGAACTGGCATCCATGTACAAATACAGTAATGTGCATCAGGGACTGCAATGCTCAAATGTGTATTGAGTAGAAAGGAGCATAAATGGACGCATTACAATTTAATAAAGGCGTCAGCCAGCACTGCAAAGAATCTGGTGGAGACTGTTGCAAATGTGACCTACGGCTTTACTGTTACCTATCGCCAAGTGAGCGACCAGATGAGTTAGTGAGCCTGGTTATTGATTTTTTGCATAACCACATTGAAAACCATGGTCATTATACCCATCACAGCGCGGCTTCATTTCCGTGTATTGATGATATGGACATGAGCACCGCAGTAGGCGGCGACTGTTACCAGAAACCTCATACTCTTCATAAACAGTCACATGCTTGTGAATCTTGTGGCAGTGATACAGTCGAGTGATTGTTTCAACCATATAATTCTCCTTTCTCCGTACTCGGCATGTCGGTGCCTGTAAATGCATTATAGGTAGAGGGGAAAGGAAATACAATAGGTGATAAATAATGGGAGCAAATAATTTTACACATTTTACCGGAAAGAAATCTCCATTCAAAACTCAAAAGAGAAAGAAGAAAGCAAAGGTAAAAAAAATTCATAAAAACAAATATGAAAGGAGCATGAAATGAGCGAAGTTGATACTTACATCAAAGAAAGCGCAGAAGTCCATCAATTTGCCGAAGAAGTCGCGAGAATCATATCCGGCATTCCGCAGATGCCGGAGTTCTCAAACGAGCGCCTGACAGTATCAGACGTGAGTAAAATGACAGGCATTCCTACACCATCTGTCAGAGCGGGGATTATTTATGGATGGCTGCCTATCGGTACGGCGTATCGTGGGAACAAAGTGATTCACGACAGAAAAGGTTCTGGCAGAATAGAATTTGTTATCTCTCCAAGGAAACTTTGGGAAGAAACAGGATATATCTGGAGAGGGAAAGAAGCTTTAAAGTGATAGTGCCCCGGCGGTGAAGCCCCACCAACCGGAGCGTTGCACTTACTAATCCATGCTTAGTAGGTACAGGTTAATTATAACTTCGTATCTGCTAATTGTAAATACCAAAAAAAGGAGAAATTAGCACGATATGAGCAGAAATAGCACAAATAAATGTGAAAATGTTCCGACATGGGACGAACTTGAGTTCATTCTTGCGACAGAAATTGTCGAAGAAAGTAGAAAAAAAGCAAGAAAATGGTTTATTGCATGGTTGGCCACAACTGCCGCACTGGTAGCCAGCAACCTTGCATGGATTATGGGAGAAATGAAATGAAAGAGTATACGCTAATTGCTGTTTGTATGCTTGCCGGGAAATATGTGGATATACCTATTTGGCTGAACATCTTTTTTGGCATCTCGGCAGCATGGGCGGTTCGCCAGATGAAAGCAGACTGGCAGTAAGGAATAAGGAGGATAAAGAAATGTTCGAGAAAGAAATTGACGAAATTTATGGACTCTGTAAAAGAGTTGCGAATGAAGTTCCGACAGCAAGTGCCACATTCAACTATTCAATTTATGGTATGAGCGTATTTGGACTCAAAAGGAAGGAAGATGCTTGCCTTCCCAAAGACAAATTTAAATGGGATTTGTACCAAAACGTATCTTTTAATCCATTTTACGAGAAAGAAAGCCGTGAAAAGCTTAATAAAATCAAAGCATTCTTGCTGGAACTTCTGATAGATGGGAAGTGTCCAAATGAGTAAGCAGATAGCGATTATGAAACTTCTTCCCAGTCTGGAGATAGCAGGATGTATTAACGAATTGCTCAGAGAGCTTCAGTCCAGAGGGGATCACATATTGGATTACGAGAACTGTGATATGTCTCTTGACCATGTGGAATACCACAAAGCCGAAGATATCGACGGAGAGAAGTTCGGAGATGCATCAGATAACCTGTATTGCTTTTTCAAGGCGGTGTAAGTATGGACGAACGCATTCAGGAAGTATTGAGATTAATCGACATACAACTTGCTACAGTGCCGGATAATCCGATTGAAGAACAGTACAAGGCAAGGACACTGGCGAACTATATACAGGCTCTAAATGGGCTTTTAACGGCCCAGAAATCATATAAGGAGGAAAGCATCAGTGAGTGAATTTGAAATCCGTATTCCTGCAAGGAAGAAGCAGCCGGCAACCGATAAGGATAACCCGGTTGTAAAAGTATCGCCTGAAGCATACAACGCACTGGTTAAAATCTATAATGAATCAACTTTATCCATGAAGGATATTGCAAGTTTGCTGATTATTGAGAGCAGTAAGCATGTGGTTTATGACAAGGAGGAATAATATTGGAAAATCTTGAATTATATAACCATGTTAGAGAAGTTCCGAAAGATGCTCAGAAGCCGATTATGGCAGGACGTTTAAAAGGTTTTACAGATATTAACCCTATGTGGCGAATTAAATGTCTGACAGAGCAGTTCGGGCCTTGTGGAATCGGATGGTATTACAAGACTGTTGATAAATGGACAGAAACCATAAATGATGAGACATGCGCTTTTGTGATGATCGAACTATATATTTTTTACGAAAGTAAATGGTCACAGCCGATTTCCGGAACTGGAGGAAGTAAACTAGCAACAAAAGAAAGAAACGGAATTTACGTGTCTGACGAATGCTATAAGATGGCTACAACGGACGCACTGTCAGTAGCTTGCAAAAATCTCGGTATTGGAGCAGATATCTACTGGAAAGAAAGCAAGACTAAATATGATTGCTCGAGCAACAGTGAGAATTCGTCTGACAAAAAAAAGGAGCCGATAAAAGAAACCGAAATGATTAGCTCTGAGATTACTATGTCAATTAAAAATATCATTGATAAGTACCCGGAAGCTAAGCTTTTTGAACAGATTAAAACTCGATTTAAGGTAAACGATATTAAGTATCTTACCAAGGAAAAAGGGCAGAAATGCCTGGAGATGTTAATTTACTACGATAAACAGCATACGGAAAAAGGAGTAACAGCATGAATAAAGTAAACCTTACAGGAAGATTTACACGTGATCCAGAAATCAAGTACACCAACGATGGAGCATCTATTGCAAAATTTTCTATTGCGGTGAATAGAAGATTTGTAAAAGAGGGTTCTGGCCAGAGAGCAGACTTCTTGAATTGTATCGCTTTCGGAAAGTCTGCAGAATTTATCGAGAAACATTTTTCTAAAGGAATGAAAGCAGAGTTATCCGGGAGAATCCAGACTGGCAGTTACACTAATCGTGATGGACAGAAGGTATACACGACAGACATTGTTGTGGAGGAAATTGAGTTTGGTGAAAGCAAAGGCTCTAATCAGAGTCAGCAGAAGTCGGAGGTACCACGTCCAGAAACAGACCCGGACGAATTTATGAGTATTCCAGATGGAATTGACGAGGAGGTGCCATTCGCATGATACAAATTGACAGTAGGGAACATCAAAAAGTTATCGATGGCATTAAGAAAGCATTTGATGCAGCAGGAGAAAAATGGTTTGTGTCGAAGCTCTACGTCGGGGATTATATGAATTATAACAATCCTCGACTGGTTGTTGACCGGAAACAAAATCTTTCTGAATTATGTGGAAATGTGTGCCAGCAGCATGAAAGATTTCGTGCTGAGATTATTCGGGCAAATAAAGCAGGAATAAAACTCGTGTTCCTGTGTGAACACGGAAAAGGAATTGAAAAACTGGATGATGTTCTCTGGTGGGAGAATCCCCGGGCAAAGAAAAGAGTTAAAAAGAATGGCATCTGGGTAGATCAGGAGCAGAAAGTTATGCATGGAGATGTCTTATATAAGATTCTTTGCACGATGCAACGCAAGTATGGTGTTGAATTTCTGTTTTGCGACAAGAAAGGCACTGGCAAAAGAATTTTGGAGATTCTGTCGAATGGACAAAGAAACAATTAAACAACAGAACAGCATGAGAGATGTTCTTGCCAGATACGGAATGATTCCGAACAGAGCTGGCTTTATCAGTTGCCCATTTCATTCTGGCGACCGTACCGCATCTATGAAAATTTACAAAGACAGCTACTATTGCTTTGGATGTGGTGCAACAGGTGACATATTTACATTCGTCCAGAGCATGGATAATTGCGATTTTAAGACAGCTTTTACCATACTTGGAGGAACTTACCAAAAGCCAAATTTCTCTTCCAGAATGGCAATATATCACCATCAGAAGCAAATGGAAATGAGGCAAAAGGAAGAACAGAAGAAAAAAGCCGAGCTGCAAGAATGCTTGTCTGATATTGACTTTTATCGGGCAGAAATCGAGCGATGGAGTCCTCTTTCTGACAGATGGTGTGGAGCGTGGAACAGGCTGCAACTTGCGCTATATCACCATGGATTCATAACGGGACTGGAAGAAGGTGATTAAAAAGTGGAAATGATAAACAAGCTCACGAAGGACTCTATACTGGACGAGGAAGTTTTTAAAGAAATATTTAGCCAGGAAGATGAAATATATAAGGCACGCCTTACACTTACGCTTCTGGACAGAGCCAAAGAGCTTGGAGTAAAGAAAAAATTTGAAGATTTGCTGAAGGCTTATACGAAAGTACAGAAGCAGATGATTGAAAAAGAAAAAAGTAACAAGGCTGTTTCGATGCTGGACCAGTGGACTAATTTCTCCGATTGCGAATATGACAGAATGAAATGTCTTAACTGGATAGCAGATGATGACGGAATCAGAATATCAAACACAAATCCAGGATCGCCGGATATTATAGCTTGCTATCACCCTATTCTTCCAATCGAACGAATGAAGAATCTGGAGACCGGGGAAGAACAGATAAAGTTAATCTATAAGAGGAATAATAAATGGTCAGAGGTTATTGTTCCAAAAACCATGGTTGCATCAGCCAGTAAAATTGTTGGTTTATCCGCGCTTGGTATTTCAGTGACTTCTGAGAATGCGAAGTTCCTTGTCCGGTATCTGTCAGACGTAGAAAATGCCAATGATGATTATATTAACATCCAATATTCCTCTAGTAAAATCGGGTGGATTCGAGATTATTTCCTGCCTTACGACAAGGATATCGTATTTGATGGCGATATGAGATTTCGGCAGTTATACGAAAGTATCAGTGTAGGTGGCAGCAGAGCAGAGTGGTATGAACATGTAAAAAGGGTTCGTGCTACTGGAAGAATCGAACCAAAAATCATGTTGGCTGCAAGTTTCGCAAGCATTCTAATTAAACTGGTCGGTGCTCTTCCGTTCTTTGTGGACTTATGGGGTGAAACCGAGGGTGGTAAAACTGTGACGCTTATGTTGGGGGCTTCCGTCTGGGCAAATCCGGGTGAATCACGATACATAGGAGACTTCAAGACAACGGATGTGGCGCTGGAAGCAAAGTCCGATATGCTTAACAATCTTCCATTAATTCTGGATGATACTTCAAAGGTGTCGGCTAAAATCCGAGATAATTTCGAGGGAATTGTGTACGACCTGTGTTCTGGAAAAGGAAAGAGTCGCTCCAACAAGGAGCTGGGTGTTAACCGGGAGAATCGCTGGCAGAATTGTATTCTGACTAACGGCGAACGACCGCTCGCTGGGTATGTCAGCCAGGGCGGAGCGATTAACCGAATCATCGAGGTTGAGTGCTCTGAAAAGATATTTGACGACCCGCAGCTTACCGCAGATACCCTTAAAAAGAACTACGGGTACGCAGGAATCGATTTTGTAAATGTAGTTAAGGAAATGTCCATTGACGATATAAAAGCCATACAGAAGCATTTTCAGAGCCTTATACAGGATGATGATAAAATGCAGAAGCAGAGTATATCAATGAGCATTATCCTGACAGCAGATAAAATCGCAACAGATCAGCTATTCCATGATGGCCAGTACATTGACATTGAGACGGCTAAGAATCTTCTGACAGAGAAAGAAATGGTATCTGAAAACGAACGCGCTTACTGGTTCGTGCTTGATAAGATTGCCATGAACGGAATTAAATTCGATGATAACCCGGATATAAAAACAGAAAGGTGGGGAATTATTGACAATGACCCGGTAGAGAAAACGTCGACTGCAATAATCTATAGTGTAGCGTTTGATGATCTGTGCAAAATTGGAAGATTCTCTCGGAAAGCATTTTTATCATGGGCTGTTAAGAAGGGACTTGTGGAAACCGACAGTAGAGGTTATCCGACCAAGGCGAAGAAACTGGACGGAATTGTTACAAAATGTGTGTTCTTGAAAATTGTAGATGAAATTCCGAAAGGATTTGTGAATTGTAGTGATGATTTTGAAATTACGGACGATATTGTGTTTGATTAACAAACAATTCGTTCAAAAGGTAACCGGGTAACCTAGGTAACCTTTGATTCTGTATATATATATTTGAGTATTTATATGCACATATTGAGTATAAAAGTTTCCCTATATGAGAAAGTCAGGGTTACTCGGTTACTCGGTTACCTACCTGTAAAATCAATGGTTTACACAAATTAGTACGGTTACTTTACGGTTAACAAAGGTTACTTATATTAAAATAATATAAATATATTATATGGAGGATTTTAAACATGAAGTTATTTAGAAACAGTTTTTTATCATCAGTTATTTTTACAATGTTACTTGCAACTGCAGTTGTATGTACTGTTAAGCTTACAGATGTTGGAGCACAGAAGAAGGCTGACTCTAACAGATATAAATATTACACAAGTGTAGAGGTTAAACCCGGAGATACATTAACAAGTATCGCTAAGAAATACATAACACCGGAATATGCATCAGTATCAGAGTATGTAGATGAAATCTGTAAATATAATCACATTGGAAGTGGTGATAAGATTCACGCTGGGAAATATATATCAGTTATGTATTATTCAGATGAAATAAAGAAATAATATAATAATAGTTAATGCAAATTGACTATAGGCAATGTAATAAAATTACAAGACGCTGTATGAACTAAATTTAAGTCATACAGCGTTTTAATTTATTTATTAATGATTTTTATCTAGTGCTTAATCATTGCGTAATTTCACGGCATTTCTAGCCTTTCTGCGGCGTTCATCATCAATTGCAGCATAATGTTTTTTAGTTGTGTTTACATCTTTATGTCCCAAAACGTCTGCAACAAGGTATATGTCTCCGGTTTCCTGATATAAAGTTGTGCCATAAGTACTTCTTAATTTGTGTGGTGTTATTTTCTTCAAATTAGTAACAAGACCTGCATATTTTTTTACAAGTTTTTCTACAGAACGAACACCCATACGTTTTCTTTGAATTGAAAGAAAGAATGCATCTTCATGTCCTTCAACAGGAACAATTCTTTTTCGCTCTTCCATATAATTCTTTAACGCTTCCTCAACTTCATCACCGAAGTAAATGATTGTTTCATATCCACCTTTTCGTTGAATTTTTATACCTGTGTTTTTAAAATCAATATCATTTATATCAATACCAACGCATTCAGATACACGAATACCTGTTCCAAGAAGAAGTGTTAGTATTGCAATATCTCTAACTTTAGTTTTAGTATGAAAGTTTTGCTGGGATTTAGTTAACTTTGTTCCATTTTCTACTTCATCTAATAATTCAGCGACTTCATCAACATCAAGTCTGATTATTTCTTTGTCATGAAGTTTAGGCATCGAAACAATACTAGCAGGATTGTTTTTAATAAGTTCTTTTCTATAAAAGTAATTATATAAAGTTCTAACACTTGCAAGTTTTCTCATTATTCCTCGCTCGCTATTTGTATGTTCTTTGCCATCATCCGAAATATAATATTTTAGATATTCTAAATATTCTTCAATATCAGTAGCTGTCAATTTATCTAAAATATCTAAATCAAGTTCTGAAATA